>Ga0325403_1000012_pt1 | contig 83346 bp, 33 predicted proteins | sample PopdelMetagenome_19_FD_205665 | JGI IMG/M metagenome (GOLD analysis project Ga0325403, IMG submission 205665) | Populus deltoides microbial communities from Bellville, Georgia, United States - Xylem-PdKOR-R4 | ecosystem: Host-associated > Plants > Phyllosphere > Stem > Wood/Secondary xylem... | reverse complement strand
TTTTTATTAAAAAAAAAATTTGCCCCCCCCCCCCCCCCCCCCCCCAAAATTTGATGCCCTGTATATTTTAGCAGTTTCTCACTATAAAGACAATTGCGCTTCAATTTCTAGCCCGGAATGGTTAGATATTAACTAAGATTAATTTTTTAAAAAAAATTTAAGGTGTTGTTATCATGATTTTTAGTGAAAATGTTTTAAATATTTAAATAATCTAGTTAATTTGACATGTTCAATGATAACCTAAAAAATTATTAAAAATATATTTTGGTTAAAAACTTTCAAAATATGTTTTTTATAAATATTAAGATGAAAATATATTAGATCGACCTGAATTAATGTGTCAAATCTATGATTATGATTATAAGATCAGGATAATCTTATAAAAAATAAATCAAAATCAAATATATAAATCAATTATCAATTAAACTAATATTGAATAAAAAAATTTTAAAAATCAATTAAAAAAAATTTAAAAAAACAACTCGAGTCAACTCAAGTTAATTTATCAAAGTTACAACTCAGGTTATGTAATTGAGATAATAACTCCATAGAAATTAAATAGAAGTAAATAATGAAGTTTAATTCCCAATTAATCTAATGCTAAAAGGTGAAATTGAAGAAAATTTTGATAAAAACAACAAAAGTCAACTCGGGTTTAATTATTCAAACTCATGACCTAGGTAATGAGACTGAGATAATCATATAAAAAGCCAAAAAATTATGAAGTCTAAATCAACCAAATATTGAGAGATGAAATTAAACTAAAAAACACCTGAATAAACCTACTACTCAGGATAAGAAATCTCATTTTTTAAGGATGAAATTAAAATAAATAAATAAATAAATGACTCGAGTTAACTTACCAAGCCTGTGACTCAGGTAATGAGAGCATGATTACTTTATAAATAGCAAAATGAAAAAAATAATATGAAGTTTAATTTCAAATCAACCAAATATTGAAGAATAAAATTGAAAAATTAAATTTAAAAATAAAAAAATGATTTAGGTTAATCTGCCTGATCCAAGTCATGAGATCAGGATAATGTTATAAAAAGTAAATAAAAAATTATCTGAGTTAACCCGTATTAACCTACCAAATTAGTGATCAAGGTCATGAGATTGTGATAACTTTATAAAAAGTAAATTAAAACAAATAATAAAGTTTAATTTTCAATAAAATCATGGTTGAGTGTTGAAATTAAAAAAAAAATCAATATAAAAACTAGACACAATAAAACGACCTCGGTCTACATGAATTAACTTGTAAAACACGTAACCTGAGTCATAAAGCTAAGATAACCTTATAAAAAGTAAACCAAAATAAATCATGAAGTCTAATTCATAATCAATCTAATATTGAATAATGAAATTGAATAAAATATCAATTAAAAAATACAAAAAAAACTCGAGATAACTAGGTTAACATGCCAATCCCGCAACTCAAGTCATGAAGTTGAGATAATCTCATAGAAAACAAAAAAACAAAAATCATGAAGCATAATTTAATTAAACCCGACTCGGGGGTTGACCTGGCCAAAGGGCCGGATCCCGGGTTTCATGGGTCAACCCGGATCAACCCGGAAAAATTAAAAACAATTAAAGTTTTAATAATTTCACATGAAAAAATCCATATAAATATAGGTTATACATATTGTAAATAATGAAGTTTAAAAGAATATTTTAAGAAGTTTTTTATCCCACATTAAAAAGATATTATGTTAAGCTTTTATGTTGAAGTATTTAAACCAAAAAAGTGTTTTATCCCACATCGAAAAAAACATAACTTATTTCTTGGGAATATAGAGTATATATATTAATAGGTTTCAAATCGCACATTGAAAAAACATAACTTCTTTCATGAGAACATAGAATATATATACGAAAGGGTTTCAAATCGCACATTGAGAAGATACTATGTTATCCTTTTAAATTGAAGTATTTAAACCAAAAGGTTTTTTTTATCCCACATTGAAAACACATGACTTTTTTCTTGGAAACATAGAGTATATATAGTTATATAATAATGGGTTTCAAATCCCATATTTGAAAAAAAAATAATAAACCGGGTCTCGTTCGGGTTTGCTCGGGTCGCTCGGGTCTGACTGGGTTATTGCTCCAACCGGTCTTTTAATAAACTCGAACCAATCTAGCCACTAGATTGACCGGGTTCACCAGCTCCCTGGTCGACCAGTTGATTGCAGAAGCGATGAAAATCATGACCATACGTGGAGGCTATCTAGCTGGCTGGTGCTTCATTTTTCTCGTGAGCATCATCACCGTTCTGTTCGGGAATTTTGACTCGAAGATTTCGTCGATTTATCGTGACTTAATTGAATTTTATGTCGTGGCGTTAATAACTGGAAAAAAAAAAAAAAAGAGTCGCCTTAACCTTTTGTGCTTGTGTTATGTAAATTAGCTGAGATGAAATTCAGATTAGAAAGGCGATGCTTGGCGACTGTCTGGAATCTGCAAATATGCCGGAAGTAAACTCATTATACATTGGCGACTGTCTTGATTCACGCGACCGACTCTTTGAAGCTGGTAATGCGTTTGTCCAATAGTATGCGCTGAACAAATTAGGTTAAAAGACTCTTTCTATGGGAATTAAGAGAACTTGTTCACCTGGGTTGATTCTTTCGAAACCAGTGTTGTCTAAACATATTCCCAGGAAAGAAAGCAGCAGCAGCAGAATGTTGTTTAAACGTGTCTTAGTCACAAGGATCGACCACCGAAGACATCTTAAAATCCTTTGCAAAACCTCTTCACTTGGGCATGCCTTGTACCCGTTAGTCTTGCATGTTCAAAATGCACATGTCGTCGATTTCTAATTTCTTCTCTCGTTATTAGTTTTTGCTATGATATAATTGTCGCTAATTTATGATGTAATGGTCCTCTGTTGCACCCCTGAGCTAGAAGACAAAAGCAAGTTTAATCATTCAAATGAGTGTTTGGTATTATGATAGTTTTTATGGTTGTAATTTAAAAAAAATTATTTTATAAAAAATACTTTTTAATTGAGGTAGGTTTGGTATTTATATATGTTTGGTTAAAACTATGATTGAAATTGAGGTTGAATAAAAAGTAGTTTAAACGTGTTTGGTTAAACATACTTTTCAAATTGAGGTTATAAAATAATTAAAAAAGATATATATTATTATTGATGGTTTTTAATTTAAATATTGTAGATTTAGCTACCACTGTTACATCATTAAATAAATAATATTTTATATCAAATATTTTTTATTGTTCCATTAACTTATCTACAATTTCATTACGTATGAAATTCATCCGATAAGGGCTATAGTTTTCATGGTTTTTTGAGCGTACAACAAAATCATATAAAATATCATCAGAAACAAAATTGAAATTGCAATCAAATTTCACAAATGCTACGTCATCATGCGATCTCCTTTTAATTTATGCAGTGTTATTGAATAATATTAAATACTAGTTTTTCGAGTAAAACACAATTCTAAAAAAATAGATTTTTCTTACCGGGTCGGAAACGATCCGATGAACTATTCACGTGAACAATGCCACGTGAAATTCACCTTAATTCACTGGGCATTGTTCACTTCTTGAAGTGAACAGTGCCGAGTGAATTAATTCACTTTGCACAGACACGACAGGGGGAGAAGTAGCTCTCAACTGTTTTCGGCAAACCAGTGGTTTTAGTATAAATTATATGGGTCCCACACAAACAATAAATTGAGTTTTAACATTACTAAACATATTATTTGTACAATTTGCTTTAAAAACTAAAGTTATCGCATAAACAAACAACCTCGAAACAAACGGGCTACATAAATTAGCACCATGATTTCTTTTTTCAATTATTTTATATTACACTTTTAAATGTTTTCGCTATGGTTATGATAGTTTTATATGCAAGAATTATGTTTTTTTTTTAAAAAAAATAATTGACTTGAAATTTGAATTTTGTTGATTAATGAGAGTGCTTAATCATTAAGTCTATCTTCTCAATTCCCAATACATCAAAATAAGGTCCTACACTATAAATTTGATATTCCCCCACCTTCTTAATGAAAAAAAGATGACCATTTCATACTATGAAAATCCACTATTAAAAAATTGTTAAACATTGATGAAATATGTTTGTTGATATTTTTTTTACCAACATTATTGTCAATAGATTAATGTCGTTGGTTAGTTTATCATCAAGGATTTTATGTCTATCAGCATTTTCGTTGTTTAATTAAAATGCCTATAAATCAACCAATAAAATATGTTGAGGGTCAAGAGAATCGTTATCTAATTGTTTGATTCAGGGTTGTTAAAAAATTAAGATATACTGATTTTATCAGAGATTCTAAGGATAAAGGACTGGTTATGGTTATTAAAAGTATTAGTACCCTTAATGCGCCTTACCTGAGATATGCTACATTGTGTGGTTTGAATGTGGTTCAAATGTTTTGGTGGGTTCCTAACCGGTAGTCTATCTATGGCTTAGGATAGAGATTTATTCGTGTGAATAAATCTAGTTTTTTTAATTCATTATGGGCTCGAATTCTTATGAATATGATCCATATAGGTGCTCTGACATAGCTCACCTATCCTGGAAGGTGAAAGAGTTTTCTATAATTTATGTGTTATGGTGAAAAATACTCTCAATTAAAATTGATGAATATTTAGAATAACTCTGAGAATTTTCTAGTCAACTCTCGATATTTAAATAACAACTTCACTTGTAGGTCCAACATTTATTCCAGAATATTAACCATTAATTCTCATGAATTAAATTTTATGAGTTATTAAAATATTAGCCAAAATCTCGTTGATTCAGTATATTAATTATTAAATCCAAAATGTATGCTAAAAAATAAAACATACCATGTAATTCATTTTTTTAATGAGATATGATTTTTTTTTGTATTTTTGAGAGACTTAGTCGTATGCAATACGTAAAAAACATTTTCATCTAATTATTTTTTTTATTAATTTTTTTTGTATTTTTGTAAGGCCATGTTTAGCAAAAAAAAAAAAAACTATTTTTTGAAATTAGAAAAAAATAAAACTACCCAGAATAGGCCTAAGAGATGTTTCCCAAACACACCTTTAAATCAAAGAACCAAAAAAAGCAAACTACATAGGGCCTGATGATTAATCCGGTTTTGACCCGACAAGGTTGACCTGACGTTAACCTGAAAACTAACTCAAAACCAAAAAACAACACCAAAACGAATCAAACATTAAAAAAAAAAAAACTTTACAGCAAAATGGATCAAACATGAAAAAGGAAGAACACGAGGAACACTCAAATTTAATCCTAGCAACATGTACAACAATCCAAACCTGATTTCAAGCAATAAAAGGCAAGTTTGTGTTCACAATTAAGCATAGATCAAGAATCAAGCATAAAACTATCGATTATCACTCAAAATCCATGATTTGGTCAAAATATATTCTGGAAAGCTGAAGAAAACCTATGATCTAAATGTATGAATTCATATTATTGATGTGTTCTCACCTTTGATAATCTGCTAAATAAATTGCCCGAAGGTTTTTGTGCAAACAAATGAACCAGAACCAGAGTTGGTTCAAATCATAGGGTTAAAGCAATGTTCTTCCCAACAACACGAAAAACTCTACCTTAGAAACCTAGAAAATGACCAGAATAAACCCAGCTACTATCAAACCAAGAATGATCATTTTTTACCTCTAAAACAAGCTTTCTGGTTCCAAAGAGGATACATTATAAAAAACAAACATACTTGAATCAAAAGAACTCAAAAAAACAGCAAATCATCATAAGTAAGCATCAAATTCCAATCTTCAATAATGTCAACTTAAAACAGCCTATATATTCAGATAATTTGGGTTCAAAATGTCTTTCTAAACCTTCAACTAGAACCAAACAAAACTCAAAAACCTAGAAACATGCATTAGCTAAAACATAACAACATCAACACCTTGCTGCCACATTTGACAAATTTCAAATCAAACCAAAATGTAAACTTAACATATTAAGGCAATAAACATAACATCAATATACTAAAAACATTGCATTAAACAAGTAAAAAAAATCTGGCAGTCCTCATGAACTCCACTTTTAAAGTTTATAGGGATATTCCTTCCAGGCTTGAAATCTTCAAATATGGTTGGATTGCTAATGTTGCCTTCCTTTCTTTCTTATTTCCTAACCTAGAAAAACAAATTAAATCTCTCAAAACCTAAACTGAATTAGATTACTTGATCCTTAATCAAAGTTTCTTTTCCCTTTTTCTCTTCTCTTTTTTTTCTTTTCTCTTCTGATAAGAGTTTGTTAGGGTTCTAACAAACCAAAATTAGGTTGGTTTCACCTCTAGATCAATGGTTTTGGATTTAGGTGGTTTTGTAACAAACTCGGAGGCCAAGGTGAAGTGTTTATAACCTTTTAATCTTGAGAGAAGGGTTTTAAACCCTTGATAAGAACCTTCTTAGAGTTTTTAAGTGTGAACACATGAAAGAGTTGGGTAGTTTTATGTAAATGGGCGTCTCAGTTAATGCTAATTTGGTTGACCATTTTTGTGGCTTCGCCAAAGCAACACCGTACTCAACGTAGCCTGAGATCACCTGATCATGGTAAAGAGAGTGCATACCTTTTGACTGGATCCATTCTTGATTAATTTGGAAGTCTTTAGCTCCACATTCATTCATTTAAAAGTGTCAACTCAATCAACATGAAATCTGAAAGTGCAGTAATGGCTGATCAGAGACAAAATGTTGTTGAGATCATTAGAGAAAATGAGATGTAAACATTTAATTTCATGGAAATGGGGTTGTAGAGGGGGGTGTTTCTCAGGTGAATGGTGGTGGTTTCAGCCTTAGAGGTGGTAAAAAACACCATAGTCATTCACTTGAAAGTACCTACTCGACTAGCCAAAACTGTCGAAGAAGATGACACACACTATTCAAAACGACATCATCTTAACTAAACCCTAAAAATTAGGGTTTATAATATGGGATTTGGCAGACTTTAATTAAATTCCTATTCTTCTAATTTCTTTTAATTTTACCCATAATTTCCTCTTGAACTCCAAATTTCATGCAATTTTACCCTATCAAATTCATTTGTTAGCCTCAGATTTGAGAACATTTTAAAGTTTGGTCCTTGATTTTTATTGGACCCTTAATTGATCAACAAACTTTTAATTTTCATCGATTTGACCCTTGATTTCACCAATTTTAGTCCTCAAAGTCACGTACCTTTTACAAGTTGGTTCTTGGTTTACAAATTGTTCAAGTAAGTCCCTAATTGCCCATCAGGCTTTGAATTTTATGCAACTAAGCCCCTAATTTAAGCAATTAAGCTTTTTAGAGTCCAATTTCAGTCCACAAGCTTCAGTTTGTTTCAATTAACATTTAAATTGACTCTCAAAGATGATTTCACTTATGATTAAGTCCTCAATAGAATTAATTAAGCCTTCTAAAATTCTAATTGAGTCCATAAACACCTAAATAAAAATATTTTCACCAATGGAGCCTTTTATCAATCAAAATTAGGTTGCTAATTTGATCAATTTTGTACATTTTGGTCTCCCAACTTTTTACTTGTCATTGTGGTCCTTCACCACCAACTTGGACAATCTTTTAAGTTGTCTTCTTGTGTATGTTTTTTGGATTTTTTTTTCTATTTTCTTGATTTTTTAAAGGGTAAAAAAAATAGGTAACAACACTGTCGGTGTAATAATTACCAACCAATGTTCTTTGGAAAACCTGTTAGCTAGGTTGAATATCGCCGACAATATCACTGATGGAATTACCAACATAAAATTTTCTCACTAATTCCTGAGTCAGTCTAAACACCCTCACAATGTTCTATAATTATTTGATTAAATTGGTTTGGATATAGTTGATGGAATCACCGATAGAATTCTTAACAGATGTTCATGTCATTAATTTTATCGACGAGTTCAAAAACTCCACAATGTTTTGTAATTCTGACAAAATTGTTTGATATCACTGATGGTATCATCGATGAAATATAAATTTTTGCTAGAGATTCCATGAGTATGTCATTAATTTTTTTTTTCATGTTTATTTGTTATATTCCCAATTGCATTTTTTTAAATCATCAACAACAAATTGAATAAGAAAATTTTATAATATTAATTTAACTGGTAATATCAATATTCAATACAAATATCTTAATTACATTAAACAAAAACTCCTAACAAGACGAAGGTGTAGGGAGAAGGGGAGGGGGAAGGGGAGGGGAAACAAATCCTAAATTAGGAGGGTGAAGATAATACATTGCCTTGTATGCATATATTTGCTTTTAATTCTTCTTATTTTGTTCTTCCAAATCAACCTTTAGAATAGACAGTTGTTCCTCAACTTGTTCTTTGACCATCTTTTGAACTGTTGGTTATAACTACCTTAATAAGCCGGATTGTGATGTACTTACAATCAAAACACTATAGCCCACCTTTATTTATTGGACCATTGTCATACATATATCGTAAATCCAATTCCTATCGGGTGCACTAGTTACTTTAGCATCCAACCACGACTAAGGATCATAAGGAAGACAAGTTGAAATGTCTTCTTCGTGTTTCGCAACCATGTCGATGTTATATGTTTTCTAAAAAATAAGTCCAGATCCAAAATACATATATATCCAAAAACTTTAGTAAGCCTAATATAACTATTTAAAAACACTTACAACAAATGTTTTTGCTCTATTATTGATAAATTATCGCACCTTTTTCACCATATTCTCCTTTTTTATATGTATTTCCACATATAACTCAATTGGAGTTGGTTCACACCCAAGCTGTGGAGCCTACAAAATAAATTATCATGAAAAAACTCACAAATAAACACTAAATTAACATTTGAAGAAAAGTAATTAAGCAACTTAAACGAGGTCTTACTAGGCATTTTGTGTGGTTCACAAAATAAAGCGATCCCCTGGTATGCTAGTTTATGGAACTATAAATATCTTTATTTTTGTTATGCGACTCAAATCGTGACCGCTTCTTGAAATCATCCAACACCATATATTCTTGAAAATTTTTCCAATTACTCTTTGTGATATGGCTTGGTCTATAATGTTTCCACAAGGCAACATCATCGGACTCAGCTCTGCCCTTTACATATTTATGGGTGTCATACTACAAATCATGCAACTTAATTCAAAAAATTACTAAACAAAAATAAAGTAATGAAAAAAAAAACATGCACAATAATATAACAATCTTGACTTGAAACTTACATAATTGCATTGTGGTTTTCCCACATTTTCTTGATCACCCTCCTGTTTTTCGAGTCCCACCAAAAAGATTTCTTAAAGTCAATTTCATAAACAAATTAGTTTTTTTAATGTTAAAAAATATATATTAACTCAAAGTAAGAGTTTATTTATCTAACTTTAACCTTTCTTCATCAAGCCTCATTCATTCAGGATGATCTTGAAGTTGACTCCATTGAAACAATATTTCTTTTATCAATGATTTTATCATTGATGTTATCGTACGGTTTTCAACATTTATAAACTTTGCACTCATTTCATCAAAGCCACTTTCATTTTCATTAATGAAAAACTTAAATTAACTTAATAAATATAGATAACGTTAATATTAAGGGAAAACAATATTACTTATATGGAGTGATCAACCTTCCACTTGGTAGTAATCTTTCCAGTAAGACCCTCTCTAGGAGATGGGATTTTAGTAAAACCTTTTTGGTCAGTAAATGCCTCTTCATGATCTCTATCTAAATGCACAACAAGCTCACCAACACTACTGTTTGATGAATCAGTTACGATCTTATTCATGATAGATTTTTATTAAAACATGCTTTGGGCCAAATAACACATCATCCTTTTTAAAAGGAACAGAGATATTAAACAAGGAAAGAAAACAAATCAATATATATATATATAAACACACACTTATTTGTAATTATTCAGAAGAATTTATCTGATACCAATATACCACAAATTTCTTATAAAGCTAAATTGCTTAGATCCAACAATAATTGTTTAGGCTATTAAACACTAGCAATAACCAATATGGTGATTTGTTTATGTCTAAAGTAATGTCTAATAATCTTATAATGGAATCCAAATATCCAATGTGTTTACTAGTGAAATAAAGGTAAAATAGAATCATATAGGGATTTATGTATAAAAATGGAATAGAGACATCATTGTCGGCTCCGATCTCATCATGCTTTATTTTTTACCAATCAATTGCTTGCTAATCATCTTAAATAATTTTCTAATATTTATGTTAGAATATTTGGTGGGGATATCTAAAGTTGCTTTTTATTTGCCAATAATCTAAAATCAAAGCAAAAGATCTAAAATGTAAATTTCAAAGCAACAGAACCACCAAATTTTATATTTTAATTGTATTACAATTTAAAACTCAAATAACAATCACCTTTAACTATCAAATAAACTATAAAAAAATAATTTACACATAAATTCTTAAAATAAATCAATTCCACATTGACAAATATGGCAATGGCTTGAAGAGTTTCACAATTATTTCAAAAAAAGAGAGACAAAAAGTCTAAATCTTCAATCCAAATCTTCTAGCATAAAAGAATAGACATAACAAATTAATTGTGTTATATCATCAAAGGTTTCAAATTATTTCAACAAAACCATAGTTAATTCCATTGAGAACATCTACACTTGAAAAGAAAGAAAAAACAAGAGTTTCAAGCAGTCATGCTCTAGAGAAAATAGCATCAAACTCAAACAAAAATTGTCATATCTTTTTATTTGTTCTTTTTCAGATAATTATTAACAACTTAAAAGTTTTGATAAGAACAATTAGTTCTCAGGACCATATTTATATATCACGTCAATCTAGTATAATAGATGACAAATACAAGTAAACAGAAAGTAACCCAAAGCAAATTACTCATGTTTTCAAAACTAAACAAATAAATAAAATTGTATTTCTCCACAACATCCCTTATCGAATTTATTATAGATTCATTATGCATCCCTTTCTTTTTTGTTTTTGAAATAAACACTTAAAACCCAATAAATTAGGCAAAACAAAAATTGTTTTTAAGAAAGGAAATCTAAAGCATGCAAAACCAAGTTGTATAGATACTCAACCTTCCTGCTATAAACTTAAACAGAGCCTTGAAGCAACAAAGCAACTATATTTTTCCACACAAACAAAAACCCATTAAAATCCCTTAACAATAGAACCCTAAAAACCCTAATAATCTAAATAAAAAGCCTAAACCTCTGAGCAAGTAATCTTCGAGCTTTTTTGAAAGATCAATTAGCATGGCGGCTTGGGCGAATGGATTTTGGGGATTTTGTGATTTTAGAGGATTTAGGGATTTAGGAGAAGAATAAATGGGAGGAAGAACAATCAAGTTTTATTTCAATTTAACATTGCCAAAAGAATTTTTCATCGTTGTTTTCATTAATAATTTGACATGTCATTAAATGCTAATGAATTTTTTTATTTTTAAATAATTTTTAATTTCATTGCCAATAATAATCTGACGTTCTTACATACTATTTCATTGGCAACTTCATCATAATTTCTTAACCATTATGTAACTTTCTAATGAAATTGCATCTCCATCAGCAAGTTCATCGAGAATGCTATTTCCATCAGCTAATCCATTGGCATTTCATTATTTTTTTGGGTTATTTGCTATAATCCCCTAGCCAACCAAAACACCACAACAAGCATATTCAAACCAACAATTGCCCATATTAAACCCATAATAATAAACATTTGAAAATGTCAAAAAACAATATAATGCATTAATATAAAGCATCAACAAATGTCTTAATTAAACAATGCCAATTTTATTACACAATGATGTTTCCCATTTAAATCAATCTAATGCTTTTTTTTTAATCAAAATCCTCCTTTTCATTCTCATCATTGTCATATCCATCATTATCTTCTTCGTTGAATTCCAAGTCAATATCATCATCATCATCTACTTTTGTATGTTCACTAGCATTCAATATTACATTTAACTTATCAATATCAACATCAACATAGGAGTTGTCAATGCCTAAAAATGAATTTTCTAACTTGATGGATGGAGCAACTCGATATGGATGAACTAGCTCATCCATTTAAAATACATCATCTCATATAATTACTTTATCATTACTATCTTTGACAACTTCAACTTGTATATGACTCCTAGATTTAACTTTCATAATGGATAACCAATCAACTCTATTATGATCCTTTCTAAAGAACTAAATGTATGTCTAATACACTTGTTAACATTGTTTGACAAAAATAAAAACATCATTGATGTTGCAAAGTCTACCTCTTTATTTATTTTGACCATATCATGGTGAAGATCTACTTTAATTTCTCTATTAGTGTCATACCAATAACATTTAAATAACACCAATGTATCTTGCGAACTATGATATTGCAATTCAGTAACCTTTTTTGTAACTTTCCATAATAATCAACTTTAGTTAGACTTGTTGGAAGTTGAACCCTTTACACAAACCTCATTATTAAATGTCTTTCTACCCTTATCATAAGTTTTAGTATAAAAGATATATCTATTTATGATATACCTATTGTAACATTAGACCTTTCTTTTAGGACCCAAAGATAAAAATTTTAATCTACTAGCATTGTCTTCCATATTAAAAACCTGGTTAAAGTTAACAATCATTAATTGTTGAAGAAAAAATATTAAGTATATTTATTCTTAGGAGTTATGAATTATTAAATACTTACGTGTGTTTTAAACCATGTGACAACTTGTTCATCTTGTACTTAAAAATTTTAAGCTTTAAATATCATTGGATTTTGAGATAAGAATAATTAATAACGTTGCCTAGAAGAAAGTTACTGAATTGAGACTGTATAAGAATATAAAAGAAAATAGTTTAAAATTATATAATTGCAAAATTGATTTATTAAACAAAATGTCTCAACTCATCACAACTGAGTAGCATATAATTATGAGCTTGTCTAAATTTGATGTCTATTAAAAATCTTATCATCACTGCCTTCGATAATGGTCATCCAGGATCGAAAAATATTGACAAATTTCCACTTGAAGGTAGTTTATCATATATTGAAATGCGATTAATTCTTGTTATCAAGTGTGGCTTAAAATAATACAAGGTAAATGTTGAAATCTCTTCAATAATATAATCCTTGCACATCTTCTCAAGGGAGGGAAGATCATTTCATGTTTTCAAATTATCTCAATGATGTTCATTTCAAGTTGCTCCATGTGTTGGGCATGCAAAATGGTCAAACAAATATCTCTATAAAAGTGATTAATCTCTCTGAATGCATCACATAACCTTTTTAGTAATAAATCCATATAACCTTCATTCATGGTTCCATTGAAAAATAAGAATGTACCTTATTAAACTACTTTCAAGCTTCACCGTCGAAAGGTTGCACCATAACTCTATCCAACTTATCATATGAATGATGTTATGTTATGTGCTCAATAATTTTTAGAGACATAAATAACATTTGCAGCCAATAAGTAATTGGAAAGTTTCACAATTTTTTTTTGTATGCGATAAATGTCCTTCCTGTACTACTATTGGGTTTATACAAAGCATGCTGACAAGTTTTGCACTCGATAAAATTTGTATATTCACCGTAATATAATATGTAAAATTTTGGAAATATATCAATTTTTTGATATCATAGGCCAAGAGGTTTTATCATGGATTTTGCAGCATCTAAGTTTTATTTTAGTCTATTCCTTTTAGGTAACATGCTTTTAACCCATTGAATGATGTTATCATAACTGGCCTTGCTCAACTTATAATCTCATTTAATTGTAAGAACTCGAGCAATGACCGATAATTTACTATGAGTTGTGCACTCATCCCATAATGATTCATTAGAGTCTTTCAAAAGTTCAAAAAACCTAACTACATCTATATTTGATTCTTCATCTAAAAGGATGTTATGTGAACCTTTACTTAAATAATATTTATTCATTCTCATTGCATTCATCACCATACTCCTATAAGGATTACTATGATTAATAAAAAAAAATCCATATGTGTTGTTAGAACTAGAAGTTTAACCAATCATCCTTTTTAACATGGTTTTGTAAGGAACATAGGGTTCTCACTTTTCCATATGCAAACCAATATAAGTATTTCTCGACAAATTTTTTTTTTTAAATAGATGTATCATCACAACATCTTTATAGTGAAGCTTTTTGTTTTTACACTTCGCACATGAATATCTAATTTTGCTTGCACTAATATTCTTCGGATTAAAAAGTATGAAATTAATAAACCCTTAACCCTTTGAAGATAATATTGTCTATACAACTATTGGGGTGAATCTCAATACATATAAGAACGATCATTTATTAATTTTAAACCTATATTGAATATTAATGAAAATATTTATTAATAATATAACCATCAATTAAAATTTTAAATTTTTATTAAAAATAAATTCATAAGTCAATAACCAATTATCATTTCTACATAAATATAATGTAGTGTCAAAATGTGAACTAAACAATCAAATTAGCATTAAATAATCAGTGCCCAATTATTTATCCATCATTTTTTCAATTCAAATTCATTCATTAATAAATTTTAATTATTATCAATTTCACAAAAAAAATCAATTTTTCCAAAATTTTCCTAAATTTCCAACATAACAATAAAATTGATAAAATATGATTGGTACCCATTAAATAAGTTATTGTTTCTTCAATTATAATACACCTAAGTTACAAAATCAAACTTGATTTCATAAAATGACAAATAAAATTAATTTCCCTCAAATACCAAATAAATCTTAAAATACAAATCATGCATTAATACAAAAAATTTATCTAAGTAAAAGTTGTAAAACACTTAAATATACAAGACAATTATAAATAATGCACAAAGATTTATATAAATTAACCTAAAATATAAATGGGTTATAAAAATAGATAAATTTGCTTACATAATGTAGTGATTGTTTAAAAAAAAAATCAAGAGAGGAAAGTTGACACTACTAATAGATGTAGGTCAATATAGATGGGTTAAGTGGCTGGACTTACGAAGGGGATGGCTGAATTTGCTAATTAATTGGGTGAGAAGGACTATTGTATTAAAGAAGAAGAAGAAGAAGAAGAAGAAATGAGAAAGGGGGGGTTTGTTGGGTTAAATTAATTTAAATTTGCTGATGAAATTTTATCAGCAATTCAGGGGGGGATTGTCTAGTTAAATTCATTTAAATATATTGATGAAATTTTATCCGCAATTCCAGGGGAATTGCTAACATGTCAAATAGCTAATGAAAGTTTATATTGATTTTTTTTATTTTTTATTCCATCGCTATTTACGTAGAATATTACTAATGGAAAATATTTTCTTATTATTTACATCGGCAATTACTGATGAAAATATTTTGTCACTATTGTTGTATGAAATTATCAATAGAATATTTTCTAATGGTGTTTCTGTTATTATTTACAAATTTTCTGATAGTGATTGTTGTACTAGCATATTCTAGAGGTTTAAATATATTTTATTTAATCTTGAAATATATAATTATGATGAAAATATTTTGTCACTATTGCTTATGAAATTATCAATAGAATATTTTCTATAGATGCTTCTGTTATTATTTGTTAATTTTCTGATAGTAATTGTTGTATTGGCATATTCTAGAGGTTAAATTAAATTTAAAATCTTTATTTAAATATATTTTATTCAATCTTAAAAAATATAAAATACGAGGAGCTTGAAAGTTTTGTAATTAAAACTTGTCTTAATTTTTTTATGAAAAGTATATTTCTTCATATTAATAAAATTTATGTAATTAGGTGCACATGCATAATATATGTTACTTTTAATTTGGCTCCCCCTAAATCTATTCCATGTTCTGCCATCGAATTCTCTGCAATCTTTTAAAAACACGAGCTTCGCTTTTTTTCCATCCAGCTTGAAATGGTTATCGTTGGCAAAATGCAGGCTTGAGTTATAGGATGCAGAAGAAGGGCTAATTTTCTACTTAATAATAGATAATATATACTTTATTGAATACTTAGAAATCCAATGAATAATTTATAAATATTTAATAAAAGGAGACTTTTCTCTTTACTGGTTTCGTTGACCCGAATGGATGTTTATGTAGCCTGGCTTAGTTTGTCACGTGTCCATTTGCATGGTGGGACAAATATAGAAAGATTTTCCTATCACGGCGCCCATTTTCTTGACCACTCTTTGCGGTGACTTTTCTTAAATTCAAACGTTGTGATGAGGATCATCATAGCCAGCACCATGCTGTTTATTTAAACTGTGAGTGATCTTAATTAAATGTGGGTTTGAGAAATAACTTTAATACTGGTTGTCTCTCTTGTTGTCCATTGCTGACATTCTTTGCGTTCTGTCGGGCATTTGTTTGTGCATCAACGCCATCCCATTGCATATTGTCGACTTTGCTTCCATCATAGTTCAAGATTCAATGATTTCTTTCATAACATTTACTTTAGCTAGCTCCAAACATGACTCCTTTCTGGTTTCTGATTCTGTTGTCCTCGTCACCAGCACTAATCTATGCCACTTTTGCATGATGGATATATATAGGACGACTGGCTACAAGCCTTGTTCTTTAATTAAATCATTAGAATAAATTAATTAATGCCAAGCTATCCAGATTCCAGACCAGCACCTTATCTCATTGAGCAGCGAATTGTAGGAGAAGCGGCGGAAAATTGTGGATTTATAACAGATGAAGTCGGGAAACTTTAGATAATGCGGTTGTCCTTTCTATGGTTGGGTAGGATAGATGGATTCAAATCAAGAAATGATCTGTATATTTATAAAATACTTTCTATTGTTGTTATTTTTTAACTTTGATGATCTGGTTTATGCAAAACATAAAACTTGCATATGTATTAACAAATAAAAAAAAAATCAACTTACAATTCTTAATAAACAAAAAATAGACTTGAAGATGTAGATTGAGATAAAAATCAATTATCTAGTTTTAAAATAATTTATTGCCTGTTTTTTTATGCTAACAGTGTGATTGCTTTATTCTTTCTCATGCTTACTCAATCTTTTATTCTCGGCATTACCACTAAGAATAAACAGTGAACCAAATTGTATGTTACTTTCTATAAGAATTTTGACATAAGAAATGCAAATGATAGTTTTAGAAAGACTAAAAGTTTTTTTTTATTATCGAAACCATGTCAGAACTGTCTACTTTTATATGCAATTCTAACAGTTAACTTCTAAAATAAAAGGATACAACTTTCCAGTTTAAAAGAACACAAATCTATTTTAGGTAGAGTTTTAACATACACAAAATTTTCATTCACACCATAACAATCCCCCACATGAATGAAAATTGTTTGATCAAAATAAAATACAAAGTAGATATGAAAATATAGAGTAACAGCGAAAAGTCGTTATATTGGGCAAGGTATCTTTTGGCCTTGAACCTTCCTTAGTGAAAACTATTGGATTCACTAGGCTAGATAGTGAACGTGATGTCTTGAACTATTTAGCCTTTTGTGTGAAACTAGACCATAGAAATCACACAGTTCTTTTTCTTATAATTTTGGTTCTCACGGTTATGTTTATTTTGGCCCCATACATATCCTTATTTCAAAGAGTGCTTTAGAGAATTTAGCATTTTTCAATTCTCATAGAAGTGGCCTCATTTCACTCTCGCATAGGTGATTTTTGTTAAGAATATCCTATAATACCCCACTTGGATTTCTCAAGCTATAAGAATTATTAAAAGTTTAGCTTATCCTGTTTTTGCTACAGGTAGCACTTTTCATCGTAGAAAAAGATAAGAGTGTTATTACTAAATTGACACATGATTTGGGTTTTCTTTTGAACCTAGATCTTGGGATCTCCAGTCAACTAGGTTGAGTTGCCATCATGGCAATTCTTTGAATATAGACTTTAATCTCATTTCCCTTGTTTTCTTGTTAAACATTTTATTAGTAGATCCACGATATTATCCTTTAACTTTATATAGTCAATAAAAACAATCCTATTTGAGAACAACAATCTTACGGTATTGTGTTACTTGAGAACAATTATCTTACAGTATTATGTCTCTAACAATTATGTCAAGACTTACCGTTATATATAAAATTTTATGCCCTACCAATTACAGATTGGCTATTGCAATGTAAAGAAATCGTTGGCATAAAATTTTGGTCAACTTAGAGTATCCTCAAAAAAGTTTTAGAAATCACTTTACTTCTTTTTCATATTTTTCTAAAGATATAAACTCAGCCTCCTTCATGGATATGGAAATGCATGTTTATTTAGAGGATTTCCAAGGATATAGCTCCTTTAATAGCAAGGATAAACTCATTTATGAATTTTGAATCTTTAGTATTGAATATCCATTTAGCATTGTTATACCTTTCAAGTATAGATGGATATATTATGTTGTTACCCATTTTTGGGTTCCTACAAAACAAAAAAAAATAAGAAAATACAAAAATATATATATATATATATATAATATATATTCGAAAGAAATTCAAAAAAAATAACAGGAGCGAGAAAAGGATGCTGGAATGCTGAAAAAAGGATAAAATTGGTTAAGAAGGTTCAAAAATGTAAAAGTTTGAAATTTAACATTATATTTTTGACTGGTGAGAGCCCTATTAACAAAGAAAATTCAATTTGAGAAACAAAAGTTCAAAATCAGATGTTTATGGACTTAATTAAATTTTATCTAAAGTTTAATCGAATTTATGGAGGGTTTGATTGCAAGAACATTGATCTTTTAAGTCAATTTAGATTTTTATTGGAAGAAATTAAAGTTCTAGGGTCCAGTTATAATTTTGAAGAGTTGATTTTGTCAAATCAGGGATTTAATTGCATAATTATTGAAGTTTGATAGCCAATTAGGGACTTAATTGAAACAATCCAAAAACAAGGACTAAATAGAAAAAGGCGCTAAAATAAAGGGGTCTAATCACAATTTTTCTGGGGGGCTTGATTACAAAATTACATAAACATCCATGGATCAAATCAGAAATATTATTTAAAGTTGCAAAAATGGCGCCATTTCGCTCAACATTGTTCATTGTCTTCTTCAGAAGACGTTACAGTGCAGCTGGCGGAGAAACGGCTGTAGCAGCGAAGGCGGTGATCAAGGGGCCATGTTCCACGGCTGATATCTCTCCGGCCGTTACTCCGTCCCTGCAGAGGAAAACGGTTGCATCCTCTGGCTATAAAAGCTAGAGGATGTACTACACCGAGAGGAGGAAGGGAGAACGAAAGAGATAGGAAACAGAGGGAGAGAAGGAGAGAGAGAAAAAAAAGAACGAGACAGTGAGGAGATCGAGAGAGGAGAAAGAAGAAGAGTAAGGGATAGCAGGGGCAGAAAAAACACGGGGAGAACAGAGGAGGAGAGAACGTGAAAAAAAAGAGAAAAAACAGAGAGTAGCCGTGAGGAAGAAAGTAAAAGAACAGAGAGGGAGGGAGAAGACAGAGACGAAAGGGAAGGAACCGCAAGAAGAACTCTAAACAGAAACAGAAAAAAGGAAGAACCAGAGGAACCAGAGGAAAAACAAACAAAAGGAGAGGAGAGTGGTCCAAAGCATGTTGTTGCTTTCGTCTTGCTTCCTGGTAAACGTCTCCAACTTTGCAGATAATGCACAAACACTGTGCACTTGAAGATTAATTACATCGTCACTGTAGCATGCGTGCGTGAATTGTTCACGCACGCTTGCGGGTCTAAACCAGCTGGGCCTAGCCCAGCCACATGGGCCGGGTTGGGCCCAGCCCGAAAAATAAAATAAAAAAATTTTAAAAATCTGTGATTTTTCGCAAATATTTTACTGCATTTTGATCAATATTGGTTTGTATTTTTATACTGTAAAGATACAAATCTGGTATTAAATATATGGTTTTCATCAAAAACAAAATTAAAAAAAATAATATAAAATGTTTTGTTTTCATACATACAACCAAGTCTCTCTAAAAAAAATTAAATCATATTGTATTTTCATACAATAAAGAAAATTTTAAAAATATATATTAACATGCATTTTGGCTTTAATAACCAGTTTATTAAAGGCGTGAGAACTAGGCCAATATCTCAAAAATTCCAAAAAATAATATTTTATTTTCCTTTAATATCTGAAGTTGCGACCTTATACGAAGGCGTATTCTGGATATTAAATTATTTTGTTGACATTAGAACGGTTAGGTTTTACCCGATAAGATGAGGATCTCCTTACCAAGAAGAACTTTTCTTAAACCACAGACGGACCAATAACAAGAAAACATGACAAGACTTTAGATTTTATCAGACAACAAAACAATGCAGCCTACCTTATGAATGGTATATCTGGGGTGCTAATACCTTCCCTTAATGCAACTAGTCCCCGTACCCAATCTCTGAGACCAGTTAGGGTTTCTAGTGACCAAAATACTAGGTGGCGACTCCCATTCTATTTTCCCACTACTAAAAGACAAGAATTCCTTGTCCCCACACATTTACCATTTTTACATAAGATAAAATTTTGAGGGTGGATGTTTTCGCCGCACACGTGCGACGTATTATATAATACAATCCATATTTTGACTTTCTCTAGTGGAGGAATCATAACTTTGGCTAGACACGCCAACACTTTCATGTATTTATAGGAAGTTCTTTGACCATTTCATAACTCATATAATGTCTTGTATAATTTCTTAAGAGGTATTTTATTTATAATATAATTTGCTGATAAAATAGCCTCCATACAAGTTCCAAGATGATCTTGAACTTATCAACATAGCATCATTAATTCTTTCAATATTCGATTATTGTATTTAGCAATACCATTCTCAATTGTTTTTCATCAACATGATCTTCATGCCAAGTTGATTTTTAACATTGTTTTCAAAATGTTAAAACACTCCTAAAGCCTCGTCTTTATTTATTAGCAAACAAATATAACAATGACTTGTGTAATTATCGATAAAAGTAATAAAATACTTTTTACCACCTCTAGTTTACATAAATTTTAAATCATAAATATTAGTGTAAATTAAATCTAAAGGCTCGCTAATTCTATCTATGCAATAGATGAGAAGACTCGACCAAATAAATAGAGGAAGAAGCTTTATTAATTTTTTGTACAACAGTCATAACATTGAGCTTAAATGATCTGTCATATAAATATTTGTTGCCAGTATACATCCCATTTTTGGTGCGGACAAACTTTTCAGACTCAAAAAACAATGTAAACCTATTAGTAGTAGCAGCAAGTAGAAAACCAAATTCTTTTGAATATCAGAAATATGAACCACATTGTTTAGAGTAATCTATTCCCTAGATTTCATCCATAACACCAAATTTCCATGGCCTAGGATTTTGTGTGTAGAAGAGTTTTCCATGAATAATTGTTTTCCATTAGTAGTTGTTGTTGCATACTCAGAAAAATTATTCCTACCACAACATACATGGTATGTAGTTCCAATATCAACCCATCATTCCTATCACAACTTCTTTATTTTTTCCAGTACTTTCCAAAAGTAAATAAAAGTTCTTTCAATCTCTAATTTATTAAAAACTGGCACGTACGTACTTAATAACAACCAGCCAGTAATTAATTATAGAAATATGATTGAACAACAATTAATGAAATGAGGAGGCATGCTATGCACAAAAATTGCCAGTATTATTTATTTAGCAGTGGACTTCTTTTACATCAAGAGAATTTTATTGCAGAAATAAACATAATAGACAATATTATAGAAGCAAAGCAAACATTCTTTTATATATTTATTTATTTTTAGTTTTGTTTCAACAAAGCAAAGCAAATATCACATAAAAGACAACTTCCTTTTCCTTCTTTCCTTTTCAATTTCCGTTTATGTCACTGATAAACTTCAACAATAAAGGCAGTGACAAACTTCAGCAACTTTATTTCAACAAACGTTCTTCTTTTTTTGTTTTTCTTTTCCAACGTAAACAGACCATTAAAATAATTAATATAATAAAAAATATTTACTTCACCTTCTCAGTTAAATGCAAACATATACCTAGTTTGTTTTTAACAGATTATCTATTTCATGTATAACCAGATCGATCATACTCATATATAAGCAAGCTAAATTGTTTTGGGGTAATATTTACCGACTGAATATATGAATACAAACACAATCACCGAGCAAAAATTTCCATCCATGTTTTGGGGTAATATTTACCGACTAAATATATTTCATCGCTATTTTTGTCAGTATTTACCAACAGAATATTTATGTTGGTAAATACCGAGAGAATTACAACCAGAATAAAAGGAATTTAAAAAAACCAAAAAATACGATAAAATGTAATTTTTTATGGGTGATATTATTTACTTAACGTAGTTAGTTAATACATATATATTGTTGTCATCATTATATATATATATATATATATATATATATATATATATATATATATATATATTCGATAAAAGTCATGGATGTATCGAGATTCACCCCAAGGATTGCGAATGATGGATTATTGTAATGTGATTCAGAGTTTTATTAATTACAAAACATCTATTCCGAGAAATATTAGTGGATGCAGTATTAAGTGTCCATACAGGAGGTGTCATGATAAAAAGTTTCTCAATCCAGATGTTGTAACGATGCATCTTCTACACAAAGGGTTCATGGTGGAATACTTGTGTTGGTATGCACACTAAGAATCATTTGTTCCTCCCGAGATCATAGTAGAAAGGATGATTGGGTCAACTTCTAATGCTAGTAACATGTATGGAGTTGAAACTGACAACAGTAATCCTTATAGGACTATGGTTATGGATGCAATGAGAATAAATCAGGGTTATGTCGGTCAATGTCCAATCATAGATGAATAACCAAATACAGACGCGACAAGGTTTTTTGATGTTATAAAAGATTTTGACAAACCATTACGGGATGGTTGCACAAATCGCAATAAATTATCGATCATTGCACAAGTGTTTACTATTAAGTCGGATTATAGGTTAAGTGAGGCCGGTTATGATAGAATTGTCGAATGGACGAGAAGCATTTTACCTAAAGGAAATAGGCTGAAAGAAAACTTATATGCTGCTAAGTTCATGATGAAACCCTTCAGTCTAGGATATTAGAAAATTGACATGTGTCCAAACTTCTACATGTTGTACTACCTTGAAAATGTTGAGCTGACCAAGTGCAGGACATGTGGGCATTCCCGTTATAAACCCAGAATTGGCAGGAGAAAGACTCTAATAGCACATAAAAAAAACTTAGATAGTTTCCAATCACGCCTAGACTACAGAGGTTATTCATGTCACTAAAGATTGTTGAGCACATGACATGCACCAATCACATGATGCGGTAGATGGAGTGATGGTGCACCATTCTGATGGTGAAGTATGAAAACACTTTAACAGTGTTCACCCTTATTTTTCAGTTGAATTAAGGAATGTGTGTCTTAGGCTATGTACAGACAGATTCAATCTATTCGGGTCATTTGTTGCGCTTTATTCTTGTTGGCCGGTTATACTAACTGTTTACAACTTGCCACCAGGGATGTGTATGAGACTAGAGTTCATGTTTAATCTACGATCATACCCAATCTTAATAGTCTGGGCCGGAATATAGAGATTTGTCTTCGACCATTGATTGATGAGTTGGCGCAATTATGGTCCTCTAGGGCGTTGACTTATAATGTATCGATGAAACATAATTTTCTTATGAGGACATCTTTGATATTGAATATCAATGATTTTCCAGCTTATAGAATAGTTTCTGGTTGGAGCACACATGAAAAACTAACATGTTCATATTACATGGAAAATAACAAGGTATTCACGCTAACAAACGGGGGTAAAACATCATTTTTTTACTGCCATCAGTGTTACTTGCCAACGGATCACAGGTACAGAATGAACAAAAAGGATTTTTTTATTGGCAGAGTTAAAAAGGATGTTTCATCCCTACATCTTTTCAATGAAGAATTGTATGACGTGGTGTTAGAGTACGTTGATATTCTGTTTGGTTTTTAATCTGGTAAGCAGAAGTTTTCTAGTTTTGGTTTGACTTACAACTGGGCAAAGCAAAGTATTTTCTAGGAGCTTCCTTATTGGTAGCCTAATCTCCTCCGCCATAACCTTGACGTCATGCACATAGAAAAGAACATATTTGAGAACATTTTTAACACGGTTATGGACGTGAAAGAAAAGACAAAGGATAACATCAAAGCTAGAATAAATATAACATTGTTTTGACACCATAAAAATATGAAGTTGATTTATGCTAGGTCACGGGTTGCAAATCTCAAAGTAAGCTTTTGCCTTAGACAAGAATGCACAACTATTGGTGTACCAATGGCTGAAGAGTCTACGTTTTGCTGATGGACATGGTTCGAACATATGAAGGTTAGTTAATTTGAATGATTGTAGATTGTATGGAATGAAAAGCCACAAGTGCCACGTGTTTATTCAAATACTCATTCTATTAGCTTATCATGATTTATTATCAAATGGAATATGAGATGCACTCATGAAGATCAGTCATTTTTTTAGAAATACATACTCCAACAAGTTGCAAAAACAACATATTAAGAGGCTTGAAATGGATATTGTCAAGAGAATATACATTTTCCATCATTTTTTGAGCACTTTATACGTATCAGACTGTTTTTCTCCCTCTGATAACTTGTGAACCATAAATTATTTTTTGTGGTGAGTCCCATAATTTTATAAAAGAAAGGAATATGATTACTTCATACCTGATAATTTCTCTCACTTTATATGCGTTTTGTTCTGGTCAACATTCTGATTAATATAGACTAAGTTAAGGGTTTCCATTTTTATTTTTATTTTATCAATATAAACACTGTATATATTAATATATTGTCCTGTAACTGACTTGTATAAATTCACTGCCAGGTAACTACTTGGCTTTCAACATTGTCAAGGCAGATCAATCATCTATGTTATGGGCATACACGATGTTCAGTGCTTTTCAAAATCTAGATATTTATATATATAAAAAAATATTTACGATTTAAATTCTTAAAAAATATATTTTATTAAATGAATTGTTATGTGTATATATGTATATATATATATATATATATGACTTTTTCTACCATAGTAATTTTTTTATTCGTCATGTTTTTTGAATTAATAGTAAAGGTGATTATAATAAAAGTTTGAAAAAATAATAAAAATAAATGAATATATATATACACACACACATTCAATTTAAACTACATTTTCTTATTAATGAATTTTTTTCTTACAAAATTTTTTTTTTCATCAAGAATATTGTTTTTTAAATAAAAAAAATTAAAAAGATTGAAAATCATATCTCAATATTTTATATATAATTGAAAAAAATAATTAATATGAGAAAACTATGTAAAAATTTTATTATAAAAATAAACACAAAACATTTCACTAAATAACCATGACCATAATTTTTTTTGTAAAAAAAATTTAGATTAGATTCATATATAATAATTAACGAAATTATTAATGAAATGATTGCAAATATTACCCAAAAAAAAAGCTATAATCTTAAAGACAAAATTAAATGGAATTTAATTGAATAATATTTTAAAAATGATTTATTTAAAATGATTTTTAATTAAAAAAAAACTAAATGGTTTTCTTAAAAAAAGGCTATGTACATTCGCTTGGATAGCTCAATGTGCCTGGAAAAATACAAAAATCCCTCTTACGAGCAGGCCTGCAAGGCCAACCACTAGTCTTTTCTTTTCTTTTTCGTTCACGTTGCTTGCCCAATTTTATTTTAATTTTTTTTCTAAATGGCAATAATGAGCGGATAATGAAGGTCTGAAGTTTTGGATTGGATTTTAAAATAGGATTTATTTTCTAACCATTTTGTTTTATCTAAAAAGATCTAAGCACCTCAATAAATCCGCTCTTAACATTTAAACACTCTAAAACAGTATTTATATATTAAAAAAAACCGATAAATTAAACCAAATCAAAAGAAAAATTAGTTATTAATTAGCTGCCATATCCATTAATTCAAAAAAAAAAAAAACTCTTAAAATTCGGAAAAGAGCTTCAATCTTTATATCAAAAGAGATGGGTGGATGATCTTTAGAAAGCACACAAAAATTATTGCCTGTTGCTGCTTTGGTCGACAGCTCCGATACACAGGGGATTCTGTGGTGCGGCGGTGGACATCTTTTCCTGCATGCTTGTGCTGTGTTATTACAATTCACAGACGCTTACAGGTAGGACAAAGCTTCATGAGAGCACGCACGCACATCCGTTATAAATCACTCCTCTCCCTTCTAAGTCTGCTAATTTCTCCCCCAGCTCGCTCCGAAGATTGGTTCGAAAACATTAAAATAAAAATGATTTGTTAATATAATTTCTTTGAATAATGTTATAATAGTATATTCCAAGTATAAAACTTATGAAAAAGAATAAATTGGGATTTCTAAAGAAAGTATGGAGTTCTTTATCTACAGGTGAATCCGCTCTTCGTTTGCAAAATTTTCTGACTTTAATATTGGGGTTTTTTTATCGTGCTTAACTGTTCACATGAACAGTAAATATATGAGAATATTTTTTTAGTACTTTTATATCAATTTTGTGACGTAGTTTGGAGCCCTCACTGCATCCAACACAAAGCTAAGAACTCGTCAGGTTTTTTTATATAATAAACAAAAAAAATAAAACTGGGCTATTATGATGGGCCAACCATTGGGCTTGGCCTGTTGCTTAATTTTTCTTACATTTATTTCTTGGGTTTGTTTTAAAGACTCTAAAAGGCTATTATACATTTGGTGCACGTAAAATATATTAAGAAATTGCCAAAAAACTTTAATCTGGCTCTTTAATTAATATTTAGTAAATTTATGACCTAAATTACGAACTTCACTTGATGAATTTGATTTTTTTAATTTTATTATATGATAAAAAAATATTTTATCATTAACTCAATTCTAAATAATAAAATTAAATAAAAATCTCTTTCTAAATGATAGATTTGAAAAAATATATATATATAATGAAAAACAATGAATAGAAAAATATTAAAAGTTATTTTAAAATTTAAATTTAAAAAAAATATATACTATATTCTTATACAAGAATAATTGCTCTATTTTTATACTAATTCTACAAGTAAAAAGAGTTATGCACGTGATTTTAAATTTATCTTTTTTGTTTATTTAAATTAAATAAGTTTAACATAAGATAGGATTAAAACTATTTTTGAATGAGAAAAAATTAGAGTACTTTAGTTAAGATAAAATCAAGTGTATCTATCTTTTTAATGAAAATGGTTTTTTTTATAATTAAAACCTATAAATTAAAAAAAAACAAAAAGGATAAATTTAAAATTACATGCGTAACCCTTTTCACTGGTAGCTTAGAGTTTGTACACATATTCTTGTATAGGAATAGGGGTTGATTTATTTTTTAAATTTTAATTTTAAAATAGTTTTTTTAAATAATAAAAAATAACGGATATTATTTATGACTCGCTAAATTATATTATTTTTTAAAATAAGTTTTAAACTATGTTATTTTTCTAAATATAATTTTTACCCACTAAGCTACTTAAAAAAAAATCGTAATCCCGGCTTTAAAGTAGAAATGAGAAGTGTTAAGGAAAAATATTTTTTAAAAACATTTTATTTCAATGTTTTTAGTAAAAAAATTGAAAAACAAGTGTGTTCATTTATCAAGAATGAAGATGAATTTTTTATTAAAAAAATAAATTAATTTTAAAAATATTTTCAAAATAAAAAAACATAATTTATAATAATCATCGTAATATTTTATATTCAAGATAATATAATTATAGAATATTAAGTTTATTTTATTCAAATTAAAAATTATCATTAAAAAATTTATATCTTAACTAAAAAAATATTTATATTAAATTTATAATAAAATATTAAGTTTTAATTTTTCTAACTCCAATTTTTAATAAATATTATTTTATTTTTAAATAGTTCCAAATTTTTTATAAAAAAATAAATTACCTCACAAGTGGGCTTAAGTCACTCAATTAATAAATCAACCTCTCTCTTTCGTTATTAATATTACTATTACTATCAGATAGGTTGTCGTGCTTTGTTTCGGGTCAGGTCATATTTCTTGTAACGCAAAAAAGCAATATTCAAGCATTGTTATTGTATTTCAAATAAGGGGAAAAAAAATTTCACAACTAAACATCATAGAAAAAAATTAAAAAAAAATTATGATTGACCCCCAAGAATCCAAACATAGAATGAAAAACTAAAAAGAAAAATCTAAAAAAAAAAAATACCAGCAAATCCGTGTGAGGTCACCAAAAATTGTCATCGGGATCATGCGAACATAATAGCACAATAGAAGGCAAAATAGAGGAAAAAAATGAAACTTAATTTAAAAAAAATCAAAATTTAAAGGATGAAACCAAAGGAATAAAAACTAGTGACCTCAAAAGAAACTTGAGCCACCCGACCAAGCCTCATGCATAAATTATGAGTTGAGGATTACCTAATTGAATGAAAATTGAAGAAAATAACAAAAAACTTTTTTCAAAACAAACAACTTTGATGGATGTAATCGGGAAAAAAAATGATGTCAACCCATATTAACTTTTCAAACTCATAACCCTAGCTAGTGACTAAATCGAAAGCATCCTATCAGAAAAACCACTACTTTAAAACTTGGCTTAACCTAATGGGTTAACCCGTGAATCAAGTGACTTGGGCTTAGGCTAGGCTAGGTTTCAAAAGAAATTGCAGGATTAATGCAGTGTGAAACGGTCAAAAACCTGGGTTGATCCATGACTCGATTAACCTGGGGCAAACCTAGTCAAAACATGTTTACTATTTTCCTTCATTTTATTTTATTTTTCAAAATTATGTCATTTTTAAATTTTTATAATGCCAAAAGATTTGGTTGACTTGGGTTAACTTGGGTTAACCCACCTGACCCGTGTCTCAATACTTGCCTCAAATCAACTCTCAGGTCAAGCCTAAAACCTATAGAAAAAACCACGGAGACTAGCTCCTATCAACTCTCAAATCAACTGTCGAATGATGAAATAAAAAAACAAAATCCAATTATATAAATAAGAGAATAAGGATCTCATTGAAAGAAAACAAAATGAACAACCTGAAATTTTGAATTGAAGGGAAAAATGAAAAAAATCATATTAACAAAAGAATCAAAAATAAAAAATAAAATCAAGAAAATAAGAACCAAATTCAAAAAACAAATAAAAATATCAAGATTATAGATCCAATGATGAAATTGAAAACAAATTAAAATTTGATAAAAAAACAGTTAAGAATAAAAAATAGAAATCAAAACATTGAGTGTTAAACCTGAAATAGTATCAAATTTTGAATTAAAGGGCAAAATCAAAAAGAAAAATTAGATTCACAAAAGAATCCATAACAAAAATAAAAATCAAGAGAATGAGGACTAAATTTGAAAAAATTAAAAATAATATCACAGATCCAAGGATGAGATTGAAAACAAATTAAAACTTGATAAAAGAGCTAAGAATGAAAATTATGAATCAAAATATTGAGGGTCAAACTTGAAATATCATAAAATAAAAGGACAACCCCAATTTTTTTAATAGCCGTCATATTCAAGGGAGAGGAGAGAGAGAGGAAGAATAAAAAAACAAGGGGCGACCGGTGATAAATCATCATTGTAACCACCACACGCACTACCCCACATGGAAGGGGGCTTCATGATGCTTCCAATGTCGTCATAAAAGCTGGTGTTCCTCCACTAGAAGGAAATGACATTTGTATTATGTCCAAATTCATTAAGTTGAGTATTATGACCCTAATGAATTTGGTAATGATATTTGTATTCTTATGAAAAGACTGAATTATCCTCCTAACTAAACTAAATGGTTTTGAGTAACAGGGGCAAGATAATCATAATAAATTAAGTGTGTGTACATTAAAAATCTGATAGCTTTGAAAGTTTTTTAATACTAGTCGTTAATCGTTATTGATGGGAGCCATAATTAAAAATGGCTAGGAAAGGAAGAGTTGAAGAGGTAGCATGGTATCAGTATGGTCCTCTTGAGTCTTGTCCTCCTCTCATGGCTTATGGGGTTATAAGGATGGAATATTTGTCTATCTAGTTGAACCAATGTTCCTACCCCCACGTGGTTGTCCTTTCCGTTTGCCACTTGTCTTACAAGAGTGTTTTTGGTAAGTTAGCATATTAAAAAAAATAATTTGTAAAATAACACAGACAAAAAAATAATTAGGAATCTAGCACAGTTGAGAGAGTCATAGATGACATCTGCGACACACGAATCGTTGATGCCATATGCGACTCAATTGCCGTATATACCATTTGCTACTCGTGTGTCGCATATGGTATTTGCAACTCCTCTAACATAGGCATCCAAGGGCAGTCTATTATGTCATCAACTCCATGCTAAAAAAACAACAATTCACACAATCACAAATAACAAGTGGTACACTAACCATTAAGACAACATAACATTTTATTAAAAATTAAATTAACTATACATTTATTCATGATTAATATAACATATAATTATATGTAATTATATCTAATAATCTCCCCAGATTATCCAACTTGATGTTGGGTCTGTAATATCCATATAGGTTTGAGGAGGACCGATATCATCTCTGCTCATGGATGGACTTGGGTTGCTGGTGGACAAGCTTGGGATGCTCATAGACGGGCCAACATCCCAACACTCTCATGATAAGCAATTTTATCTTTCACAAATATTGCTTCAAGACGTTCAACCTCTCCAACCTCTTGAAGTCCGCCACGACATAAATTGAGCATGGTGTTGGCCATAATAGTCTCATCCCATTGACACCTTCACGAATAGTCATTACTGCTTTTTGAGCTTCTTGTACCATGTAATTCATCTACATACATGCACTAAAAACCAATTATATATTCTGTCTCGGATACCAGAGCTAATAGTGCTTCGGGTTGCATGGACATCTTGGGAAATGCAATCAGGTCGGTGTAATGAAACGAAGTGTAATGGACATATATCGTATCATGTAGGTATCTATATCAATCATAGGTTGGCGCTCCTCAAAAACACGATATCTCCTAGCATCCCAGATATCAAGGTAAGATGCATGAATTACCAACCAATTCCCCTCGCACTTACCCTAGCGACTAATATTGTACAACTCCTCTTTGGTATCAACATAATCTGGTATATGTAAAGATTGTCTAAATTATCGCATTACTTGATCTAGACAATGCATCTCAACAATGTCGAAGTAACGTAGAGGGACTTGTGCTAACCAAATATCAGATCCCTCATGGTATATAGGAGAAGCTAAAAGTATCAAGTTCTATGTAGATAACATCCATATAACATATCAAAACATATGAAACAATTACCTCAAATAATCAATTAAAACTAAATAATTAACATTAAAATAACAAAAAATTAAATATATTTGTAATGTATACCTGATACGACTGTTGTGCGTTCAACTCATCCTGATAAAACTAGTGAACATGAGTGAGATTTATTGTGAAATGTCTAGCCCCACACCATCTAACAAGACAAGCCATAAAGTTAGTGTATATTTTTCACATTCAATTTCTATAAATGACATGTTGACTACAATCAATTATATTTTATTATTACTTGAAACTAATGGAGAGTGGTCTTTAAGTGATAGTGTCAAACATGTTATTACGCCAGCTCTTTGGATGCCTGATATGAAAATGCTCTTATGACCAGAGCTATATTAATGAACATTGAAAATTATAAGTTAGTATTTAAAATGTCATTAATTCTAGTAATCAAATATTTAAAATACATATACCTGAAGAAATAGAAGACACATGGCAATTTGTCTTCTCTTTTTTAGACATGCTTTGCAATGTTACCGGTATACAAGCATGACTCCCCCATCTGTAATTCATAATGGCTAACAAATAATCAAGTATTGTTATAAAGTACAACAGAATTGCATTGCAACAGTACTGTGAAAATAAATCCTCCAAACATGTGTAATATGTATGCCCGAGCATACATAATCAGCTGGTATGTTGTCACATCTACTAGAGGGTATTAAAATTAGCGTTCAACCATGTTAACTTGATGCAATCGCGCCCCTATAAACACTAGCTGGAGGCACTTGTCCTAATAGACAATCACATAACGAATCTTTGTTAATCAAGTCGCGATTGCTATTCACAGGTATCCCATCTATCAGAAGATCGATCAACATCGTGACATCCTAAATTATTGGTATCCCATCTATCAGACGATCGATCAACATCGTGACATCCTAAATTATTGGTGTCATCTCACCAACATGCAAATGAAAGGTGTGTGTCTAGCGCCTCCATCACTCTGCCAATACTGCAATTAATGAATGGTCAAGATTTATGTAACGCAACTGACTAATATCATAAAAACCAACCTTGATAACATACAAACACACACGCTCATGCAACTCCATCAAGGTATGCTATCTAAGTGTCATTGAATCACCGCCTTGAAAATCAAAAAACATATTTAAATCATCAATAAAAATCATTAAAATTGTAATAATTAACAAAATTAATTAAAATATTTAGCTGACCTCCCCTCTCTATATATTTATCAAAACGATGTTGATCCTACATATATAACACCAGCCTATCATCAGGTCTTGCATCAGCAACAAGATGGCCCTGCCTGTTGGCACTCCTGGAAGAGGTCAAACCTCCTCTAGTCCGAACAATGTTTATCTTCAAGGTCCTGTAAAAAAAATGTTAGCATTTGCATTTGAATTAAAGTATCAAACAAATTCATGTATTTCATAGCTGATATTATTATTTTATACAAAATTCGATACAATTCATATTTTAACATAAATCAACACTAACTATCTCATTACATAATCTTTTTAATTCACGATCAACAATAACAAAAAAAACATTGATTATTTAATAAAATAATCAAACTATCAACTAAAAAGATATCTAATTAACATAATCCTTAATTTAACCTCAATCAATACTAACATTTCAAATACATCATTTTTTTAATTCGCAATAAAAAATAACCTAAAATATTAATAATTAAACAAAATAAAAATAATTATATCTAATTAACAACTTCAATTACATCTAATTAACTTAATTCCTAATTCAAAACCCTAACATTCAATAAAATCAAATTAACACTAATTAAACATAAATTACATCAAGTTAATTGAGAGGAAATGTTTAAAATATCGGGGGTAGAGCTAGAGAGAGAGAAAATGATGAGTGTTTTAAAGAGAGGAGAGTGTTTAGTACTACTAGGGGTGTTTCTGGTGGTGGAGAGAGAGATATCGGCCAGTGGTGAGAAAGAGGGGTGAGAGGGGAGGAGCGAGGAGGGGAGAGAGAGATGCCTTGTTTTTAATTCAAAACAAGTTGCAGATGTTATCTGCTACTTGTTTAACTGTGCTAGTTTTCTAATTATTTTTTTTTAATTATGTTCCTTTACCAAAAGTAAATTTACTGTGTTAAACAACGAAAAACCAATCCCTTCAGCTTGTTCGGTGCTAGTGGGGATGGCATGGGATCATTGCCCATTACCCCTTGTTGGTTTTGCAGACTTCTTCATTTGCTACTTGTATTCTGTTGGAGAAAAGAGTGGAAAAGAAACGGAGAGAGAAAGGGGCTCAAACTTTAAATCACATACCAGCACAACACTAGTCATTGCGAAGGGACTGATTTCAAGGAAGATCTTTTTACCCTAAAATTTAACTAACATTAATCGATCAACTTGTGTATATGTATCGGGTGATACTTCCAATTGGTTCCTCCATCAATCTTAAAATCGAGCATATAAATCCTGAGAGTTCATTTTTATATACAAAATTAATTTTAAAAATAAATTATTATGGGCTCCACTGGCCGAAAATGATTTTCACTAACTTCTAATCCTACGGGATCAACTTCACCTGAATTTCCACAATTTATTACCAGTTCACAATCACATTTGACAACCTCTGCTCGAGCAAGCCAGGCTCACAGCTCATCTTACAACCTCTGCTAAGATAAGCTTTAATCTAGCAACTTTTTTTGCTCTTTTTTTTATGGGAGAGCTGGGGTCATTGTAGATCTTCTTTGATTACTTACTACAGATGGCACTAGGGAGGGAGGGCTCACGAGCAATCCACTGGCTCCGTATTAGAGTGGGCTCGAACCCAGATTGTTTCTCAGCTAGCTTGTAAGAATCATTCTGAGCATCGAAAGATATTCATCCGCATACATCTCGACAAAGAAGCCTTCAAAATGTGATCATTTTTATATATATCTTGTTTTCAAGTGAAGGACTGTCTGGGGTTTGGAAAAGGTCCCTTGCACTATACACTCTGAGGACTTCCCGGAAAGGAATTTGACAAAATGGTGATGGCCGATCTATTTTAAACAAATCCAACTACAGGAGTACAACATTACATACAGCCCCTCTCTCCCAACTCTTATTTACCCCTCTAACTTAATGCCTGCTTATAAATGCTCAATCTGTTCTTTCGCTCGCTGTTCTTCTAAAGGATACCCCGGATTTTACACCATTTAAAGGGTTAACTGATCCTAATTTTGTTGAGTCATAACTACTACTACTAGCTAACTTTCTACCTTGTTTAGCCGTGTCAGAATGCAAAAACGTTCCTCCCTTACCTTCCAAATACACCAGCTTGCTGCTCTCACTGGGTATCCTGTTCCAAAGATCAGAACCCCCGACCCCTGAATCTGCATATGAACCATGCTGGTTCATCTCAGCATGAGGTGATTGCCTTGAGTACAAAGGGGGTGAAGATGAAGAAGTATCCGAATCAGATGTATTCTGCCAAGAGTTCCAACCTCCAAAAATGTAATCAGAAAGGTCATCAGTACTTGTAGAATCATGGGTGCTGTCGGTACTGCACGAACCTTCATCGGAGTTGCCACTAGTAAAAGAGAAATTGTCACTTGATGAGTCCTCTTCTAAAATCCTCTGAAGCCGGTGGAACTTCATATAGAAAGATTCAACACTGGCCAAATTATCTGGAGGAATTGAATCAGGATGCAATTGGAAAGCACTTGATTGCATGGATGTGGATCTTGAATCCAATGCAGTGTTTGTTGCATGGATTTTGGAGTTGTTGCATTTTTTTTTAATATCAGAAGATATTATTCTGCTCCTTATCGATTTTGGGGCCCTTGGTGAGCACCTGCAAATATTAAATTGAGTCAAACATCACAATAAAAAAAAAAAAAAAAAACACTCGAGAAATTTCAATCTTCATGGAACTAATCTCCTGAGATCCATCACCTTGCATAAAGAAGCATGTATGCGCCTTTTGATAAAACCCTTTCAAGTTCCACAGCTGTAACCTAGCCAATCATTGCCAATACCATGATCAAAAGCTTAAAATAGCAAATGCACAAACACACACATGTAGATATTTTATCCATAAAAAATTAATGCATAGCAGAGAAGGTGTTAACACCAAAACAGTACAATTTGAGACTAAGAAGAACTTGGGACCCAGCTACCAATAGGTCTTACAATGAAAATACTTCCAGAAAGAAAACCAACCAGAGCCTTAAAAGATACTGCTACAATAAACAAACTTTGATTCTCTATATGGTTTGCTACCTCACGGACATGGGTAAAACACAGGTTTATCACCAATAATCAAGGTTTGGACTTCTTTATAGAGACAAAAAAATATGCACAATACACTGGCTTGGTCATCTAAATAAAAGATTTAATCAGACAACAATCCTAAACAAAACAGAAATGTCGAAGGTTCCTTGACTAAAGCACAAAGCCACAAACCCCTAACTTCTCTTGTAATGCACCAATGGAGATTATTAACAATAAAGTTATTTTTTAGTTTAGCCAAGGGAGCTGGAGATGCCAGGTTAAAGCATGTCAAAATACCCAATTAATCAAGCATAAGCAATTTCAGGAAAAACATATCAAATAGCCAAATAAACTTGCATTGCATATTAAGATAGAGAACATACTGTGCTGTCATCAATTTTGAACCACTTGTTCTGGATGTTTTTGACATAGCACACATAGTGACCAGAAAATGCAGCATTCATGACATCCAAGTGAACAATCACCCCATAAAGCCTGTATATGGGTGATTTATCACTAGTTCCACTCATATATGGTGCTAAGTCCAGGATCTCTGGGAACCGGATAGATTTATTGAGCTTTCCAAATTTACCAGACTGAAAATCAAGCACAGTAATGAAAAAAATAAGAATTTGCCTGTAACATGTGAATAAAATACCATCTTTGATTTCAAGATGTACCTGAAAGCGCTTCAATGCGATTGTAAGGACATTGGGAGCCTCCAATATTGTCATTTTTTTCTTAGCCTTCTCGTAAGATTTGCATCTGAACAGAATGATGATGGTGTAAACAAACTCTGAAAGCTCAAAATCAACAGCTCCAATAAAAAGAAAATTCAATATACACTAGAATTAATACAAATTCAGATTCAAAAAAAATGATATTTCCTTGGAAGTAAAGACTGGCAGAGTAATCATCAAAATGCTGTACAAGCAGCATATCACAAAGCATCACATCTCAGTTTGTTTTCAGTAACAAACAGTTTGATCCAAATGCAAAGAACCTCAGATATAAAATCAAGATTTAACTATTTATGGTTGAAATAACTTGGTTAAGTCTGCAAAGTCCCACTGCAGTATAGAATTTTAGTAAGAACAAATAGCCAGCACATTGCTGAAGACAATTTAAAAACATGCATTGACAAAAAAGTCGAAATGGTTCTCTCCTGCTGGGCCCCAACCCCCCACCCCCCCCCCCCCAACACACACACACACACAAGAAAAAAAGAATAAAAAACAGGTTGAAGAATAAACCCATACAAACAATATGCTCAGGAGTTTTATCAGAAAACATAAACTGACAAACCTGCCACATTGGTACTTGTTGTCTCCATCCAGAATCTCAGCACTCGTGAATCGTCTTAGTGCATCTTCAAGCTTCCCTATATCCCCCTCTATTTCAACAGTAAGATCCATCATTCTTTCTTGCCGCTCTGACTTGTAATGGCACTTCATGCATTTTATCTACAAACAACAGCAAATTTTGTTTGCATGATCTAAATTATTGAACTTTTGCCAAAAGTAAGCATTCAGATGCAAATGTCTTAGGAGTAAGAAAAATAATAAAATAAAATAAAAGGAGAATTGCTTTGCATTAAATCTCTGAATGTCATTAATCTCCAAAAAATGTATTACCTTTGAGTGAAGGTAGCCTCCGAATGTAAGGCCTATGAGAGTGGTTTCTTCTGCAAAGGAGTCCATTGCATTTATCCCAGCTTCCTTAAGGCAAACAGATTGCATTGCATCAATTGCATACCTGTTTATTGTTCCTTTATTATCTACCATGAAATTCTCCAAAAGATGAAATCATAAAAACAAAAGAAATTCCTATTTCATTGGTTGCAGAGCAAGGAAACCAGCTCACCTTAGGAATTCATGTGCATCTTCTTCTCTCCCATTACCAAGCTGACTCCCGATATTCTGTAGTTGGGATAGAATGCCAAGGGGAGAAAGTGGAGATTTCCCTTCCTTTGCCTTCAAAATTATACTTTCAAACTCACAAGAGAAGCAACATTCTCTATTTAAACCTGGTATGGAAACAAAATGATGACCTTATTTGAAAATGTTACCAAAACATGCTATTCAAAAACTCAACATGTTAAATCTAATAAGGTGACCATGATGAGAAACATACATGTTTTGGAATGGAGCCCTTGTACAAAAAACGAAGTCAAAGGAGGAGTAAATGCCAAGCATTGTAGAACAGCATTAGCATAGCAGCTGCAGAAATGGAACAGAGGATATGTTATCAACATCTTGGGGTAGTTTATACAATGCTAACATATAAAAGTAGATGCAATCAGATAGTCACAGGCATAATTAACATTAAGGCAACTGCATGTAGTATTCATATTTCTAAATAATGGATAGTGAAGCCCTTTTAATCACAGCTGCAGCTACTTCAATCTGCTTTCACTTGAAAAGAAACATATTGCATACCTGTTTCCACAGTTGATAAGACCACATGGTCGCATTTCCGCCTTACTCGAATTGTATAACTTTACAAATAAATCATATGGGAAAAGGCCCTGAAAAGTAAAAATAAACTTATGGTAAATTCATTGCATCCATAGAAAAAAGATTGCTGGTGATGCAAACAAGAATCTATAAGCCATACCTTTTTACTATATCTTCCACATTTAGGTCCTCTGAATTGGTCAACAACTTTCCACACTGATGACTTCAATCCATTAATAGAACTAGGAGAATAGCTTGCCATTTGAGAGGAACTTGCAGCACCCAGTTCCACATTTCCATGTTGCACACTTGAAACTGAGTGCCCACTGATGGTAGAAGTCAAATGGGTCTGAGAAGCATTAGATGATAATCTGGACTTGGATAGATGTAAAGCACCAACAGGGTCATTAACAACAACATCTGATCTTTCAGATATCAAGGATTGAGATCTGCATACTTTTGAAGCACCTGCATCTAATTTAACTCCTCCAGAACTGGAAGAAACATGACCATAAGAAGAGGATGAACATACAGATTTACGCTCACTGGAAACATTCAAATCACCACGAGAGTTAACATCAATATGACTGGACCTTTCACAGCTTATGGATGGGGAGTTCTTGACTTTTTGAGCATCAACACCATTCTTTTCTGATGAAAAAGTTCTATCAGAAGCGGAAGGGAGTGCATCATCTGGTATGATGTCATTCACCCTTGTGCTTTTTGCATGCTGGGTAGGAGCATCACTTCCAGATAGATTGAACTTGAAATGTAGGAATGATTCATCATTTGATGGCTTGCTGTTAACAGGGCCAGTGAAATTCGACATAGCAGATCTGTCCATGGTATCACTGCTGGACACAGCAGAATCCAGGGTTCTACCCCAGAAACCAGAAGAAACTTTAGCTGGCTTTGTGATTGAATCATCATTCCTGGCACTGATGCTATGACCTGAAGAGCTAGATGAGCACTGGCTCTCCCCGTCATTTCCATGAGGTTTACTCTGATTTGATTTACTCAATTTATTAAAACTATCTACAGAATCAACCAAAGTAGCAAACTTTGGAGACAATGGCTTGGTCACATCCACCTTGTTCAAACTGGACTCCAGTGTGTCAGCAGCAGTATCAGCTGGCATTTGTCCATCTGATCCCTCAGTTTCATTTGAACCGATGCTCTCACTTACAGAGACATTATCAGATGATTCACCACCTGAATGAGCAGAGAATTCAGAAAACGAAGAGCCAGTAGGAGTAGAAAATCCAGAAAATGAGGTGCCTGATGATTCAAAAACGGAATCTGTTCCTTCTGTATCTAAAACAGAATCAGCTTTAATATCATCATCCTTTACAAATGAAACTCCAGGAGAGTAATTGGAATCAGACACTACAGGCTCCACAGAGAATGTATCGACTGGTCTATTCTCATATCTGCCATCATAAATATCATGTTGGTCTCCCTTTGCAGCCCTCTGGCCAGGATTACCTCCATCATCGTTAATGTGATATGTAGTGGTAGGAGGATGGCATTCTTCCTTGTGACCTTGTCGCCAGTGGATAATTTGACACTTGCCAGAACTGAAACAGACCAAATTATGACGTCAATATACAAATACAAATAACAGAAGCCTACCAAGTAGGGAGGAAAAAGGTGAAAAAATAGTCTTATAGGTTGTAGAGGAGCACATCACAAGTTAGCTGATCTCGATTAGGTCCTTATAAAACATGTTTCATCAAAAGTTAGTGCACTAAATGACATTAAATTCTAGAATACCCCTTGCATTTCATACTAATCCAGGTAAGCTACCACCTTGCAATATTTGGGAATTTAATTTCATATAACGATAAAAAAGTAGATTGTAGTTAAACAGGTAGTGATTTGTAAGTGTATGAAACCAGTTGTACAGATAATGATTAATTTGAGACAAAATCTCTACAAATTCCTTCAAGTATTGACTCTCACCACACTCTCTTTTTAACAAACTAAAATGTTTTCAGTTAGCAATACAAGTCTTTTCCTTAGTTTCCCATATACCTAACAACACTAATACAACCCACGCAAAACAAGAAACTAGTCTGCATAGATTATTAAATCCCACATTTAGCATCTAATTAATAAACATTCATAATTAGTTTAGTAAGTCAGAAATCCCTAAGGATTTCCACGCAGATTAAACCCCTATTTGGGAATTCCCTTCATCAATTAGCACCTAATTCCACAGTTTTTTCCCCTTCCCTGTTTAACTGGAACAACGCGAAGTAAAGAATCAGATTCTTCTCAAAGTTTACTGTTAAAACAGCTTCCCTTCAAAAACATTACAAATTATCTTCAGCAATTATCTCTCATTCACTTAATTACAAGAAAAGGCCAAAACAAAAACTTTAAATCTCCCCAGAACCAAACCTGAATTCAACGCAATTAAGGACTAAAACCCGATAAAAAATCAAGCATTAACACGAAATTAACATACCAATATCTAACAGCTTTACAGCGGGCACACCGTGTCGTTGTCGGGCAAAAACAAACAGCACATTGATAGTTATTTGTCAACACCGGAACGGTGCCGTATGAAGCCGCGGCCTCAAACTCAGCCCTAGCGGCTTCCTCTGCTGCCAAAACCAACAGCCTCTTGATCTCCTCCTTTCTCGCAACCGCACCTCGCCATTTACACCTAATTATAAAACAGCCCAGCGGAATAATCACTACACAGAAAACAAGGACCACCAGGCTCGAAAACCCTAGATCCCCCTCGACATGCATTTATAAAAATGAGCAGCATCCACCAAATTTCACAATTTCAACCTCCTTATCTCGTACATAGATGGTAGTGATGTCTTCGTGGACGATTTTGGATCGGTTGATTGCAAGATCGGAGCCGTTGATTAAAAAGCCGACGGTTGTTGAGGAAAAATTAACTTAACTGGGTTTGATGTCGAGCTAGTGAGAGAAAATTAAAAAGAAAAGAAAAGGTGGTCTTTTAGCTAGAGGATTTTCGGACAATCAGATCGAGATTTCAGGGCTTCTTGTTTTTGTTTTTGTTTATTTTCAAGGAGAGGGAATTAAGAAGGAGAAAATCGAAAAGGGGAGGCTAAATTGGATTTATGTGTTATTTTAATATTGTTTTTTGAAATAAAAAATAAAGAAATTTAATGGGTGAGGGAAAGGAATTTTGTTTTCAGGAACATTGAGATGCGTGAATTCTTTGCCCATCAAATATTCGGACCTCCGTGGCCCCCACTTGGTCTTAGTTTTCCAATTATTTAGAGTGTTTTAACGGTTTATTTTTATTTTAAAATAATATTTTTTAATTTTTTAAAAACTATTTTTAATATTAACACATTAAAATAATCTAAAAACATAAAAAAAAAAATTATATTAATTATAAAAAAATAATAATTTTAATTTTTTTAAAAATACTTTTAAAACACAATACAAAACACACCCAAAACTCATCTAAACTGGGATCCAGCCGGGGTTTGAACTTTCGAAATAAGAAGGAAGGTAACCTTTCTGTTCTAAATTTTTATTTTTCTTTGTTTGATTATTATTTTTTGATAATATTAGTTACTGTTGGGATTAATGGCTTTTTCTTTCTTTTTTAAGGTTACGTGTATGGTTGATGGTTGTCTCTGTCAAGAGATGCTTGATCATGCCTGATGGAGCCGGCCATGTGATGGGAAATGGGTGGAGGCTGGATCTGGGATCCGACGGTGGCGACTTGTTGATTTGATTACGATGACGATGACGATGGGTGTGTGGAATTAAATGCCTTCCAGGGTAAGGAGTTGTGGAAGTCCTCGTCACAAGTCACACTTTTTGGCTGTTGATGGCCACAAGCCGTGACTCAAATTGATTGGATAATTACTTCTTTTTCTTTTTCTTTTTTCATTTAGGGGTTTTTGTTTCATTTATAACAACGACTGATAATAGCAATACGTTATCTTATGCTACGAGACAGGTTAATTTTATATCAATATAAAAAAAATTACATGATATTAACATATTAAAAGAAGTAAAAAAATTTTAAGATTATGATAACAAAAAAATTATAACAATGATCTAGAAAACGAACAAAAATAAAAAAAATTATAAATCAAGCATATGATGCTTAACATATTAAAAGAAGTAAAAAAATTTTAAGATTATGATAACCAAAAAATTATAACAATGATCTAGAAAACAAATAAAAATAAAAAAAAATCATAAATCAAGCATATGATGCTTACTTTTATGTAATTAATTTAATTTGATTAAAAAATAAAATTTATTTTATAAAAGTTCTATGCAACAAACGTCAAAAAGAAAATTCCAAGTTAACCTTTGTTTTTTTTCAAAACCATAGAAAAAACTCATAGAAAGTGAATAAATAAAAATAACAAAATGTTGGTGGATGAAACCAAAAATAAATTTTAAAAACTAAGCAAATTCAGATAAATTTTGTAAACCCGAGTTAATCTTCCTAACTTCTAATCTATTAAATTGTAGACCTGGATTAAACTAAGAAACTCAACACCCGTGAAATTAAATATTAGAGGATGAAATAAAAAAAAATAATTTAATTAAAAAAACCAAATTCCTTTTAAAAGAGCTAAATTTAACAAAGAACTAAAAAACCCTGAGACAACCCTTGTTATTTTAAAAATAAAGATAAATATCATAGAAAGTGAATAAAAACAATGTTATAGGATGAAATTATATTAAAAAAAACATAAAAAGGGGGAAAAACAAAGTAAGCATGAGTGAACCTTGTAAAGTCGGGTCAAATCTCAAACCTGCAACCCGTTAAATTAAATGTTGAAGGATAAAATCAATCAATTTAATTTAATTTAAAAACAAAATTTGTTTAGAAAAGCTAAATTTAACAAAGATAAAAAAAAACGAGATAACTTGTGCTATTCTCAAAATGGCTAAAAATTCGCATAGAAAATGAAGAAAAAAATAACAATATGCTGAAGGATGAAAAAAAAAACTTAAGAAAACTCGTGTCAACTTTGTAAACCAGAGTTAATCTTTTAAACCCATAACCCGTTAAATTCTATAACTGGACTCAATTAAGAAATCGAACACCCGACCAATTAAATATTGGTGGAGAAAATAATAATAATAATAAAATCAATCTATAAAACCTTTCGAGGCAAAAAAATACAATAGCAATAAAAATGATTAGATTTAATAGGAAAAAAACTCAAGAAGTATGAAATTAAAAAAGAAACAAATGCAAAAACTATTTTATATAAAAATAAATAAGAATTAAATCACATAGATAAAAATATCTATGGAGAATAAAATTGAAAAAAATCATTAATTTCATAAATTATTTTAAATAAATAAAATTTTAATAAAAATAATAGGAATGAAATTAAAGAAAAAAATTCTTAATTTTAGAAATAATTTTTAATAAAAAATTATAATAAAGATAACACTGACGAAATTTAAATACAACAAATCTTAGATTCCTATTTGAATTTTTTAAGCCAGCTTGAAAGAGAGAAAATAAAAAGAATAGTTTGGTGACGAGGGGGGATTCATTAGACAATTGAATGAATAGTCAAAGTTGGATGCATAACTTCCACTACCTCGACTCTTTACTTGCCATTTACTTCCAACATTTAGATGGGCAACAGTCGAGCGTGATTTGTAAGAGTGATTTGGTTATTTTTTAAAATATTTTTTATTTAAAAATATATTAAAATAATATATTTTTTATTTTTAAAAAAATTATTTTTAATATCGTCATATTAAAATAATTTTAAAATATTAAAAATATTAATTTGAAGTAAAAAAATAAAATTTTTAATTTTTTTTAAAATATTTTTGAAATAAAAAACAAATAAAAACTTAAAAGATAACGATGCTTGGGTGGCGATCGCGGGGAAATTTCTTCACCACAATCATGGTAAACTATGTTTCCTTCGTTTTGACACAAGCCATTAGCAGTATGGTGATAGCAAAAGAGCATTTTGTTTCTCCTTTATAATGTACAACACATGAGTTGGGATTTGAAACAAATGCATCACACCTGCAAGCTATCTCTAGACATGAAAAGCAGGAAAAAGGTCACCAAGTAGGTAAGATCTTAGTTGAGCCTCTAGAGAGACATCTTCTCTCTATTCCTCGGGTTAGCCAACTCGTTTTTTTGGATTTATAAGGTCCTGCATCCATCTAACAAGTTGCTGCCGCGAAATATTGCTATGTTAGATCCATCCATTAAGGAATGATGCGCCATCCCTCTTCCATTCTTTTGCAATCCCAACTTCAAATCGAGCCATTTTCCCCTTCACAATGCTTGTATCTTCTCCATTACGTGTATGCTACATTTGCAGGGCTATTTATAGACCATGCCTATGGCGTTAGTTGCTGGGGCAAAGAAAATAAAAAATAAAAAATTACAGCAATGGCCTCCGTCGTCGAGATATATGGAGGCAGCCTATCAATAAACAAAAGCAACAGAGCTTTCGGTTTTGGTTCTTTCTTCCTGGAGAAAAATTCCAGATCCCCCACGTGATATTACGGGAAACCAACCCCTTAATTTCAAAAAAAAAAAACCTTAAAAATAAATTGGAATAATAACATAACCTCCGGTAGCAACACCAAACTAGAGGTGTTCAAAACCCGGATTGGATTGGCATGAGCTGAAAAATCCAACTAAACCAAGTTCTTTAATTTTTACAAAATGTGTTCATTACCAAGCCAAAAATCGGTTCAAACCGACCCCGTCCAGCTCGTTCGGGGTCGGATTTTGTGTTTTGGAAACCCGAAAATTCAATACCATCAGAGCCTTTAAACTTCCCAACACTTCTCCTGTCTACCTGAATTGTTCCATCCGAATCTCCCAATTCAATGAAAGGTAATTAACTCCAGATCAAGCAATGAAAAAATATTTCTACCTAACACTAAAAAACCAGGTCTACAAAAAAAAAAAAAAAATTACTTAAGAGAGCCTCTATCTTACCAAGCGCATAAAAGGAAAAGGAAAAAACATTTTTTTAAAACACTTAAAAAAAACAAAAAAGACTTGATTAGGACATGGATTTGCCAAAAGCAAACAAAAATAAGAGAATTAAAAGAAACCCAAATGAAAATCTCAAGTGGTTCACAAAAATATTAGCTTCCCATCCCTTAAAAACTTGAAAATGAAGTGGGCAAACAATTATACACAAAACGAAGAGATGTGGATATATATGCAGAAACAAACTTATACTGATGGAGTAGGTGAGGGCAGCAACCATCTTGAAAAATGTGGGCCGCGTTCCATGTCCTCCTACTTGAAACAACATCTTCCTTTCTTGAGGTTTTATAACAGGAAGTCGTTTGGACTCCAATCACATCGGGGACAATGAGGGGGGCGGGGAAGTGAGGGGGCGGGGTGTGATTGGCAGTAGTGATGGAGTGTTTTGGAAAGGGATTGTAATATATTATTATAATATTTTTTTATTTTTAAAAATTATTTTTAATATTAATGTATTAAAATGATTTAAAGTTATAAAAAAATATTAATTTAAAAAAATAAAAAAATTTAAATTTTTTTAAAAATATTTTTAAAACACAATATAAATTGTCTTTTTTTTTATAATTGATTCAATTTAGATTTTTTTTTTATAATTGGTTCAATTTTTATTTAACCAATTCACTCTGTTTTAATTTTTTTTAAAATTAAAATTGAATTGAATTGAATATTTTTTTTTTTATTATTTTTTTAAAAAATTGATTTATTTAAGTACTTATTTTTTTCAATTGAGGGGTTATCTTGTCTAAAATTGGAGAATTGACATAAATTATTTGCAAGTTTTTAAAAAAACCCCACAAAAACACGTTTATACTAAAAAAATGTATTTCCACAGTTTAAACTTAATTTTCGTTTCTATACGGGTATTGTAATTATTTTGATATTGTGATTTTCATATTAGGTAATAAGAAAAAAACAATAATCAATTATAAAACTTGATGAAATTATTTTTAAAACACTAAATAATTTATCAATATTCGAATGGTTTTATGTTTAATTTTATGGAAGAGAGAAAAAAATCTATTGGCTGCTGCAACAAAGGGTTGTATATACATGGCTCGAAAAGGTATTCCAATATACTGTTGTTTGATTTGATCTCGAAACTAATATCAAATAAATTATTAGAAAATTACGTAATGGATTGTTTTTTTTAAAGAATCAATTAAAAATTTATTATTATTTATTCGATATATATTTTTTTAAAAAAACAAAGTCTTAGTTAACTAACATTGAAATGAATAACAACAAAGTAATTAAAAGGAATATTGTATGAACAAAAACAAGATTTGAACTTGGAAAGGCATTTTTGGAATAAATATTGCATTTGGAGATGGATATTTTCTTAAATCTTAAAGAGGGTTTTATACACCACCAAACTCTTAAATAATATATGTCTAAGGTAGTTATTATAATTCACCAAATAATAAAAATTAATTACTTGGAAGTATTTTGTTGAACAGAATTTAAGGAAAGGATAGTCCAAGAAGAGGAAAACACTTATTCGGCCCCCGGCTGACTATTCTATTTGCGCGCATCCACGAGCCGTCTCCTTCACGCTCTCTCTCTCTCTCTCTCTCTCTCTCTCTGGTATCTCACGTTTTTTTTAAAAATGAAAATGAAAATAAAAATAAAATCAAGGATTCGTGGATCAACTCGATACTCGAAAGGGTAATTGGCAGCTGAGCTGAGAGCTGAGTGAGTAAAATTCAGTCAATCAATCAGACCATGACTGCAGACCTTGGATGCGTGATGATGGCAGTTGATGGAACCGAGGAGAGCATGTACACCCTATGATGGGCCTTTGATAACGTCTAGCTTCGATCTCCTGCTCCTGACTCCACTGAATCCCCTGGCTCCTTCGTCATCCTCCTTTTCCAATCACCACCTTCTATCTCGGTGCCATCCCTTTCGGTGGATTCAGTTAAGTATTAAACTCCTGTGTCTTCTGCTTTCGGCCTTTCGATACTGTTTGATTGTCACGATTTCTGATTACTGAATGGTTGCTTTGAAATTAATTAAGGTGATCTGGAGGTACCTGCCTTCAAGGCGGCGATTGAAGGCATCAAAGGAATATTACGGAGGCGATTCTAGAACATGCTTTGGAGATTTGCCATGAAAAGAAAGTAACTTTTGTTTCTGTCGTATCAGCTTCATGAGCTGCTATCTCTATTAATTCGTTTCGCTATTTTGTTGAGCATTACTTTAATGCTCAGGAAAATGTGAAAAACACAAGGGGTGATGGGGGATTCGAAGGAGAAGATATGTGAAGTTGTTGAGCATCTACATTCTGATTTGCTTGTGATGGGCTGTCGTTCTTTTGGCCCCTATTAAAAGGTAGTTAGTGCCACTCGAGATTAATTCATTCGACTACTAGCATTTAGTGCTAGAATAGCATATTTCCATTAATTGATGTTGAAAATCAAATGGAGATGGCATTTATTGGTTCCTGTAGTCCCTTAATTAAGCATATAGGTAAAGCCGTAAGCACTATCCTGGTGGTAATTTTGTGATTGAGAGTTAAAGAGTTATTTATGGGCAATTTTACTGATACAATTGCATTCGATGCAATCAGTTATTTCTAGTAGGAGTAGCAATTTCTTTAATAGTTATCTTGGACAGAAATTCTAACGATGACAAATGCAGGTCCTTTGTTGGAATGGATTTGCGTACTTAATGCAGTCAACAACCACTCATGCATCCATTTAACTGAATCCCTCCAATGATTTTGATTTCTCAATGCATAGATATATGGATTAGGTTTTTTTTGTTTCTTGTTGTTGACTGTTGAGTTACTTTTTAGATACTAATTACCGAACTTTTCATTTCAATGTTATTCAATCACTTTTTGGCATTTCTTTGCATTCATTTACCATTTTTTCCCCTCAATTTAATCGTGATTTTTAAAGTGTGGTAGGCTTTCAAGTGAAAAAGCATGGTCAATTTTTATTTTTGTTCTTAGCTTCATAAAGGCATGACTGGCATGTCAATGTGCTCCTTCAGAATGCTAAAATTGCTGAAGTATGTTGTTTGTGACCAGGATGTTCTTGGGAAGTGTAAGCAATTACTGCACCAACCATGCACAATGCCTTGTCATTATAGTTAAGGGAAAGGACCCTTCATCATAAACTAAACGAGGTATGCTTCCTAATACTACAGTGGACAAATGACAGCACTTCATGTCTTTAACCCTTCGATTTATGATAAATGAATCATCTATAACCTCTTCAATCTTCCAACATTTCTTTTCTGTATATCTGTTCTAGCAATTCATTGTTATACACTTAGATAACTACTGTGGAAATGGACACAAGGTGCATAGTTTGCATTCTTGAGTTACTTCAAGTTGATATCTTCTTCTGCAGATAAATTTGTTTTGAAATCAAGCTTTCTTTCAATTATGTACTTGGCGAATTCCAACTAGTCTGGGACTGGGGTTAGTTGAATTGGATTTGATGCTGTTCTCGCAAACAACTAACTGCTTTAGAATATTAGTTTGGTTGATACTATGTGCCATCGAGCAATTATTTCTAAGCCTGAAACTTTGAATGAGTGGTTCCTAGATTTCATTAATAAATTAAACTGCATAGGTCAGTGTTTTTTTAGATGGAAAGGCTTCATTGTCACACATTCTTGGACAAATTTTATGTTCTACATGGCAGGCAGAAACTTGATGTTGTCTCTTTGGCAAATAGGTTGCTGAGTGACTGGTTTTTGACTGGAAATCAAAATTCTCGTATTTTCACTTTGTTTCCATATATAATTTCCTAATTGGAGAGCTAATGTATACGATGCATAAGTGATTGCACAAGTTAAAATGCTAAAATAAGCAAAACATGTGCTTCGACAAATTTTGGGTGCTCAAGTTTACTTATTTAATGAACTAAAAGAAAGTCTAGGAAAATTAGAACACATAAATACTTTCGCATCAGTTCGGATGGACTCTTTTTTGCTCGGTGGTACGAGCTTACTTTTAGTATCTCTGGCACATTTCTTGGTGCTTTTAACAGGAATCCCCTAATGCTTTTAAGACTGTGCTTTGCACCAACAGTTTTTCATGCTTAAGATGAAATTATGCAGGTAAGAATATGTTTGGAAAAACCATCTCCAGTGAATTAGGTGGACTGCTGTATAACTTGAATCTCGACTTCTAAATTGGATCTCACCACGTTGAATCTTACCACGCCATTTATAAATTTCATTCGCTTTTAGCTTGAGGTTATATCCTCTGGTTACGTCGAATTCCAATCAAAATCATTATGGAATGCTATCGTGATGCTGACCAATACTGTTCTGTTATTGGCTACAGTTTATTGTGGATGTGATGGGAAAGAGTTTCAACCAGTTATGTTGTCCTTCGCTCTGTTTTGTAGAGTTTGTGAGTGATTTTGGAGGAAAAGCTTGGTAGTGGGATATGGAGTCATCTGTGCTTGCGCTATTGCTGGGTGAATAATAATAATATTCTGCTGTATATTCATTTTTTTAAAAATAAAAATGCCTTCATTTGTTTACTCTGACGGGCATTGCTGTCTGTATTGATTTTAGTCTAGGAAAATTGATTAATTTCCTCAACCGCAGGTGGCTGCTTCAGAGTCAACTTCTGTGTTGGTGCGTTTGATTTTAAGTTTTGTACACTGTTATACGCGTACATGAACTGCGGCATTTCTGTTGCATAATAATAAAATTACAAAACCCCCTCGCTCCTCCCTATAAAATAAAGCGAGCTCAATAATCTTCTCAATTCCAATTTCTTGTTTTCATGTGAAAACTCCTCGCTTAACTCCAGAAAGTCTGTCCTGTGCTTCGATTTTATTTCAGTCTGCTTGTAAGGTTCAGAGTGGTTGCTCAGCTTGTGCAACAACTATCACGAATTTTGCTTTCAGGTTTTAATTTCACATAAAGTTAGAGAGATGTCACTGGGTTTAATAATTGGTTTGAGATGAACTTAATGCATAATGCAGGCTTGAGGGTATGTGTTAGTGATGGACTGATGTGTTAGTGTTGGATTATCACGAAGACATATAATTTGAATTGAATATACATTGAGAATATAGAATGTAGAATATATTATATGCACGTATTCACAATTTATCTTTTTTTTTTTCTTTCTAAATTCATTAATAAGCTTGTTTTTATTATAAAAGTATAGTATAGAATGTGTTCTGAGCTAATAAGGAAATAATTTATATCGTTAATGTTTTAGTATACAAGATTTAGAATTCGGATAAATAAGCAACATTCATGAGTATCTGGTTTATTATTATTTAAGTTTAAACATGACAAGATTAATACAAATAAAAAACAATCATATCAATTAACATAATGCTTTGATAAGATCACCGTATAAAATGATAAAAAATTTGTATAAAATATCCAGTATAAAATGATAAAAAATTTGTATAAAATATCCAGTCAGTTTAGATCAATAATTATAATCAATCTAACTTTTGATATTTTATAATTTATCAACCCGATCCTAATATTATCCAAATAAGGTTAGATTTGGATTTTGGAATAAAATATTTCATTGTCTAGTGTATGCTATTAAGCATAACTTTTGATTACACCGTTGAATCGGGCTGAGATATTTATAGGAATTTATAGACAAGCTTTTATACATTAGGTTAGAATTTCGGGTAAATCAGAGTTTTGTAAGGAATTATTTTAGGGGATCAAAGTTACTGGATGTATCGTGTTAAATCTGTCTATCTAGATTTTTGTCTACTATTTAGAATATATATAGATCTATAGAAGAATTATGTTAAGATTCCAATCAGGTTGGAAAGTAGACATTCATACATTTCTAGCGATATAAGGTAGACCTGTTCATCCAGACAAAAAAAAAAAAAACGTGTTTGAAGTTAAAATTAAATTTTTTCAAGAATATACAAAAAAATTGAGAAATATTGTTTCCTTGTGTATTATAGATTCCAATCAACACTAAAATTCCTTAATGCTCTTGGAAGCATGTGTGGAAGTTATTAGCTTACCTATTCTATAAGGATTCTATGTCAAACAAGAGACATTTATGACAACAATTATTATCCATAGTTTGCAACAATTCTATATCCATTATGGAATGCATGTAGTGGCAAGGAGACTTGAGATTCTTATGTTGTTCTTTTTTTTATTTTGCAGGAATTTCTTATTAAAAAAAAAAAGATTACAAGAGGCTATTTAAAGGAAATATTTCTACCACTTTCCTTTTTATTTTTGATAGCATAGTTTTGGCTAAACAAAGGAAAAAACTTCAACATTCAAGATATCTCTTAAGCAAGGAAAGAGGATTAATGGACGACGCAAAGGGACACTTTGGGATTGTTTTGATAACTTGTATTAATCTGAATATTTCTTAAGGTTTATTTATTGTTTTAATTGATATTTGGGATAATTGTATTTTAGTTTTTGGGTTTTTATTTCCATTGAGTTTGTTTTGACCCAAAATTAATGTTTAGACTTGTTTTAGACATTAAGCTTGTGCTTGATTGGGTTTTAGTTAATACCCATTGGTTTGCAACCCAATATGGGACCATTAGGGTTATTATTTTAGAACTATATTATGTTTTATCTTGTTGCAAATTTAGGGCAATCTTTAGACATTAATGAGATTTAGTTTTGCATGAGCAGACTTCTTCTTCTTTGCTGAGAAAAAGAATAAATTGGACTTATCATGATATAACTGACTTTGTGGCATCATTTATAATCATTCAATACCTCTGATTTTTAGTTACAAATTAACTATGGGTCAATGTTCAACCAAACCTGATTATTTAGCTTTTTTGAGGAAGTTATCATCTTTGTTGTGGGTTGCATAACCAAATGATCATGAGGTTCGTATCAGACCCGTTCAATATTTTTTAGACTGAAGTAAGTTAAATATATCAGGTTAGACTAAATGTTTTATGGATATTACAGACGTTCATGAATTGGGCATATAGAATCCGTTATTTCTCGATGCTACTGGAAAAAATAAACTTACAAAGGCAGATAACCGGATAAATTACTTTACCAGATACATTTAAATTGATTGCTGGACATGCAAAACCCTTGTCCACAATCTGTATAACAAGAAAGCAAAATCAATCCATTGGCAAAAAAAGGACTAACTATGTGAAAGAAAAGATGAAATTAATATCTACAATTCTAGGTCTATAAACATACAATAGACTTCTCTGCTTTCTTATGAATAATCTTTGTTAGTCATCGATGAATGAAAAAGAAGTTTCAGAATCGACAACATAAACATAGAGAATTGCATCTTAGATGACACCAGCACAAAGTTTATACTGTTTCAACGCAACTTCAATTTTATTTTTGTAATTAAAAAATGCATGTAAGATCAAAACATCAGTGAAATAAAAGAATAATTTAATAAAAGTTACTAATTCTCAGACAAAATCCTATCATTAAATTTCAATGGCATGCAACATGTATTGTCCCCGGGAAGGAAAAAAGGATATTAAATTTTTCTTCTGGGATAATTCTTCAATGTGTAGTCCTAGGAACAATACATGCCTTTATTCAACAAAACTTCTCTCTATTGTTAAAAAAAATATATTTTCTTAAGATTCGTCGCTTCATGATATATGCAATATTCAATGGAGGAAATAACAAGAAAAAGCTAGTAATCAACTCAAAAAGAAGTATTGCATCACATATTCAGAAAAATTAGGTTATGATAATACAACCAAATACACCCTATTATTTATTAATATGATCTAAAATTAAAAAAATCTAATTTAAAAGACCGAGAGAAAGAGATCCTACATGAAATTAAAAGAAAAGACGGGAGGAATAATGTAATAAGAGCAAAAGCATTCAACACCTTTAATGTTTTAAGATTATTTGAAGTCTAAAGGAGAGAATTGAAGGGAGGAGAATGAGAGGTGATTGCAAGGGAAAAAAAAGAACAAAGAGAAGGGAAAATGATATTTATACCAAGAATTTTCTAGGGTTACTTACATTTAGTGAGCTATACAGGTTGGGTTGGGTTGACTAGGTTTCAAACATCTTAATCTCCACCTGACCTGTGATTTTTATTTATTAAGTTGTTTTTACCCACCATCATTTGTAATATCCATATTAATCAATTTTAACAGGTTGGGTTAGGTTGGAAATGTAAATTTTATAGATACCCTAGCTTTTTTAAAACACCTATAAATAATATAATTGAAAAAAGTTCATGAAGTTGTAAGATATATATGGATATAAAGCTCTGCATTTGTAATGATTTTAATTTTAAAGACGATTAAAATTGATAATGAAATAAATCACAAATAATCTACTTATATAATTAAAAAATTAATTATAATAAAAAAAGATGATAATCTTGATCACTTGTCGGATATGCAAACCTCCAAATAGTAGCTTTATTGATTTTGGAAGGATGAAATCCTTGTAAATAGGTAATAAAAGTGGGACAAAATGGTCCTTAGTGATTGAGTTGGCTCAATAATAGCATATTTAATGGGAGAGCCTAAATAAGAGCAAAAAATAAAATAAAAAGAACTAATTTCTTAATTTTTTTTCTTTAAATTTGAAATTTAAATGAGAAAGCTAAATGAAGAGCTAAAATGACTTTTCTGTCAAAGAAAAGTCATTACTATATATTTATCGAAAGAGTCAAAACATTAAAATAGATTTTTTAAAGATTTATTCTTTTATCAATTAAACTTTTCTAAAAAAACCAAAATTATTAATATTAAATATATTAAAATAAAAATGGGTTGTTAAAATAATTTTTTTCCAATTAAAGTTCACATAAAAAAATATTTACACTTGTCGCACCCGATGTTGCGGCAACCTTTAAAAATTAGATAAAAATAAATAAATATATGACATCTTGTTCTTTAATGGGAGAATATCTCATTTAAGAAGTTATCATCTAATATTATGATAACTAAAAACTTAACTAGTCAATAGGAATTTTATGATATAAGACTTGTTACATAAAAAAAAAGATATTATCATCCTTAAAGCATCCTACCTGAAATAGGTTGCATTGATGGTTTTGTCTTAAATTGCTAAAGGTCTACTGTGTTATGCTATAAATGATCTGTCTATAATATTCCTGACTCTAATGTAAGTGAATGTTTAATTACAAATACTTCCAACTCTAGCATTAGTAAACATATGAAGAAAAAGATATAACATTCCTAAACTATATTTACTTCCAACTTTGACATTGATATGTATTATATGAAGAAATGTATGATATTTTTAACTTTAGCTTCGATGAATACTCAAATAAAATTACTTCCAACTTTAGCATTGGTAAATATTATATGAAGAAAGGTATAATATTCTTGACTTTGATGTCGATGAATATTTGAGGTATGAAGTTATTTCTAATTCTAGTGTCAATATTCATAACTTTTGTCGCACTCAACATTACGGTAGCCTTAAAAAATTCAAATTCTTTATGTAAAGAAAATATTTCTAGCATCTTGTTCTTGAGTAGAGAAATGTCTTGTTTAAGGAATCACCACCTAGTATTATAATCACTAGAAACCTTAACTAGTCAACAAATATTCTACGGTAGTAGATTAGTTACGCGAAAGAGAAGATATTATCACTATTAACGCGTCCTACCTGAGACAAACTGCATTGATGATTTTGTTTTAAATTGCTAAGAGTTTGTTTTTATTCTTTTTTTTTTGATATTCCTATAATATTCCGACTTTGATGTCAATGAATATTCAACTATTAATATTCTTAACTCTAGCATTGATAAATATTATGTAACCCAAAAAGTATGGTATTCTTGACTCTGATGCAAATGAATGAATCCATAAAATTTAAATTAAAAAAAAAAAACTATTTTTTTAGGCTAAATCTAACTTAGCCTTACTAATTAGGCTAAACCTAGCAGCCCAGCCTGGTCACTGGCCCAAGCCAGTGACCCGACTTGACAACAGGCACGCATGAATCAAGCCAGTGACTTGACTTGACAGCAGGCACGCCTGAATTGTTTCACGCGTGCATGCACAAACCAGTGAAATATATGTTGGCTGAACAGTAAGCAGTGAATTAAATTTGCATATGTACAGTAACTATGTAAATATAATTGCAAAGGAGTGGGAAATGAAGAACTTACCTGTGCAGGGAGGCGAAGTCGAAGACGGTGGCTTGCTTTGGATCCCTCTGTTTCTCCTTTCGTTTTCTTTCCATCTGATTCTTTCTTTTCTTTTGCTTTCTCTCTGTGCAATGTTTGTTGGTCTTTATTTCTGTTTTCTCTCCGTCGCTCTTTACGTCTGGCTCTCTCTCTCTGTTCTGTCTCCTTTCCTTTTCTGTGTGTTGTTCGTCCGTCCGTCTGTTTTTTTTTTTTTTTTGATCCTGTGTTGTTCTCTGTTGGCTTGATATCGAAGCCTGGTTTTCTCTGTGTCTCTCACCTTTCTCTGTTTTTTTTTTTTTGTTCTGTTCTGGTTTCCACTGTGATCTTCTCCTGGAATGCTTTGTTTCTGGTGCAGTTGCTGCTGAAGATGGAGCTTTGGAGCTGCTACTGAAGCCGAAGTCGAGGGCGTGCTGCAGGAATACAACGGTCTCCCCTTTTGTTTTTCACTTCTGTTGGTTCGTCCCCCTCTGTTTTTTCACCAGTTCCCTGTTTTTTCATTCTTCTCTGTCTTGTTCGTTCCTCTGGTTTTTCTCTCCTCGTCCCTGTCTTTTTGCTCCCCCTAGTTTTTCTCTGGTTTTTTTATTCTCTCTCCCCCTGGGTTTTTCTCCTCCTTCCTATTTCTGGCTTTTATAAAGCCAGAGAAAGCCCTCTCTTCGTGCCAAAGCACGTTCATCCCTGTTTGAGGAAAAACAGGGGACTAACAGTCCTGGCACGACTGCTAGTCACGATAACGTGGCCTTTTGGAAAGGTATCGTGGAGGATAGTAGGCAGCTGAGGTAAGAGTCGTGGGTGACTGTCTTTGGCGCATTTCCCCGGATTTTCCTGTTGAATCGGTCATCCTTTGACGAAAAAGATGACGATGAACAGTGATTCAAAGACGAAATCCATGGCTATTTTCAATTTGGCCCCTTAACTCCTGAAATTTAACAATTGGGTCCCTAATCGAGGAAACTCTTCTTTTTGTTTTTAATTTTACCCCTGGATCAAATTGCAAGTGAACCCCTAGATTTCATCACTATTTACAAAACAGTCCTTATTTTTCAATTTAATCAATCCAGTCCTTAATTGACTCTTCAGATGTTAATTCTTTCAAAATTACCCCTGGAAAAATCAATTAACCCCCTATAATATCACCACATATTCACTGTGGTCCCTGGACTTTAATACCTTGCAATCTTGATCCAAATCAGCCCCAAACTTTGATATTTTTTCAATTAAACCCCTGATTGCATTAATTAGTTAAATCAAAGTTTAATTAAATCTTTCAACTTATTAATTCTTTCAATTTTTGATTAAATTGACTCTCAAATTTATAATTTCATTCTTATTAATCCTCAAACTTTCAATTTGTGTTGTCTTAATCTAATCCTCAAATTATTTTTCATTCCTTCATTCATTTTTTTGGTTAAAAAATTCAAAAATTGAATTATAAATTGTGAGACGAGAACCTTAATCGCCACACATAAGCAAACGAGAACAAGCATGGACCTAAACAAAAACAGGAAAACGAAAGCCACAGCCCCAAGACCCGTACCTTTCCCACTAGGATGCTTTATATTACCTTTTTTATTAAAAAAAAACAAAAACAAAATTGAGGCGCTAGCATAGTATTTTAACAGGGCATGTATGGATAAGAAACTGTGCGTACCAAAAGAATCCTAAGGGCAGCCCTACTGTCCGGACTTAATTTCAAGACAAAGAACATATATATAGTAATATCTCTATGCATGAACGGGATGGTACTGTGAGTAAATCATCACTAGCAAAGACAGAGGGAGACCTTATAGGAAATCTCAAGCATGATGCATATATATATACAGGTTTACAAGGCAGGCATGAAGTCTCTAATACAGAACAGAAACTCCTGATACTTGGCTTTAGGTAGGAAGCACACTTTCATGTCAACTACAAAAAGCACGAACCAACATTATCGACAAAGCAACGTAGACAAATTAATATTACAAGTATCCTTAATTAATGCCAAGGCTACAAGACCATGGAGCTCAAATTAAGGTAACATAGATGAGTTATTATATGACACAAAATAAATAAATAAATAAATAAATAAATAAATAAAACACACGCTTGACAGATGCTTTAACCAACTTCTTCACAGGGGCTTTTTCCATAAAAAGCAATTATTTTTAGACGAAAGGTGGAGCCCAGTGGATGGCAATAAATACTAAGAATGAAACCAAAGTTTTCCGATCTATAAACTAAGATGCAAACCTTCTACAAGCCAGAACACGGACTCTTTTTTTCTTCATCTTTCTTCTTTTGAGTTAAACTAACGGGAACTGATTAACTGGAAACCAAGCACAAACTAACTACATGGGCACGTAGCACAGAAATTAACGGAATGCACCTTTAGGACTTTAGGATATATATGATATACTTCACATGTATAAGAAATGTTTATTCAAGTTTGGCAGTGCCATAAGATAATAGTTGGCTATGTATGAAGGGAGGATAGCCATAGAGTCAAAGTGGTTTCCTTCTCCATCCAAACAGACAGTCCACGATCTACACTGTCTTGTGAAAACTATGTTGAGCAAGTTGGCGACCAGAGAGGCTTGCAGTCTTGGATCTAGGAGGATTTGTTTAACAGTGTCTCCTATTCAAAAATCTTCTTGGGTTCTTGAGGATGGCTTAGAAATAGAAGTTGGCAGCAATGGTGGCTGTCGTTTTTGACAGAGAAGGGATGGTGAGTTTATATTTTAATTCCCTGGCCGAATGGAAGGAATGGTGTTTGTGGCAAACAATCCCAGGTCGTCCTTTTCAGTTTTTATAGGGCAAACATGGTATCACCTCCCACAAAATTCGTCTTCCCTCTTATCTTGTTGATCTTTTTTAAGAGGGAATGAGATCCTCTCAACGTCTTGATCTTGTTTCGCATTTGGTGAAAACGGGACACCAATAGTCCTGCCATTTTTGGACTTTTAAGGGTGGATTTTATTCGTGTCAGAGGAGTCTCATACGGGCGAAGGAAACAGATCAAACCTGTGAAATTAGAAGATGGTAATCTGGGTGGGCTATGATTTGGAGCATATTTGGTGCAATTTGGTGGGAAGATTGGGTTGAACGGAAGCCGTTTTAATTAGTAGCTTCTCGAGCAGCTTTCTCTGGTTTAAAGAAAGAAGAAAATAAATATTGGTTGAATGACATATTGTTTCAGGACGAGTGGTCTGTTAGGGGGATTTAGGTTAAATTAACATTATTTTTCAACTTGCCTCCTTAACTTCTGAAATCTTTGAATTAAGCCTAAAATTATCCTTGTCGTTTATAATCTTTTTAATTTCACCCCTGGAATTTTGCAATTGGACTCTTGGATTTCCATGTTCCTTTCAAAATGATCCTTGATTTTTGGTTTTTTCAATTCAGTCCTCAATTAACTCTTTAAACTTTTAATTTTTACAATTTCACTCCTGCTTAAGTCAGCTAAATCCTTAGAACCTCAATTCCTATTCATTTTGGTTTCTGGATCCTTAGTCCTTGCAATTTTAACTAGAATAGACTCTGAACTTTGATATTTCTCTAATTAAACCCTTGATTTCACTAATTAAACAAATTCAAAGTTCAATTGCATTCATAGACTTGTCAATTCTTCTGATTTTAAACAAATTAACTTTCAAACTTTATTTTTTCTTTCATTTTAGCCCCCTAATTAAACCAATTAAGCTCTTCCAAAATTCAATCGAGCAATTGGCTTCTTTTATTTTGCAATTTTTCTCCTTTATTCAACTTTCTTCTTAATCAAGCCTTTATTTATCAAAATTGGATTGCCAAACTTTACAATCTTGTCCATGTTGGTCATCAAACCTTTAATTTGTATAGTCATGATCAAAATTTCAATTGTTTTTCTAATATTTCTTCAACAAGACCCAATATTATTCATCCACTTGACAATCTGAACAATTATGCATGCCTAAATATTGTTCCAAAGTAGGGCTACATAGAGAAAATTTAGCATGGAGACTTTGTTTTTATTATCCTGTTTTATTTATTTATTTAATGTTAAATAATTATTTTTAATTTGGGTTTGTTTTGACCCATTAAACATTGTTTAGGTCTATATTTCATTATTAAACTTATGTTAGTTAATTACTAGTTTAGTCCTATTAGCTTATAACCCAAAAAAGGTCCATTAGGGTTAGTTAGAAGAGACTATATTATGTTTTTTTTTAATTGCAAATGTCAGCAGTAAGTTGGAGAATAAACATGAGTTTTTCTTTTATTTGTTTGTGACAAAACAATATTTCTTTGTGGGAACAAAAATCATACATTAGCTTATCGGAGATTAATTGGTTTTGTGATATCATTCGCATACTTAGAGTTCTTAAATACATGGTTATCTCTGGGTTCAAGTATTTTTCCAATACCTCTGTGTAACAGTTCTAATTTCCAGGAAAACACATAACAGGTAAATGGAAATTTTAGAAATTGTTTTTATACAAGTTCCACCAAAATTTCGACGGAGTCTCCCTTATACTGGGATGTCTTAAGTTTTCAACAAAATCAAATTACACTTTCAATAAAATTTCACAACCTGATCCAATCATCCTGGATCTCAACCCAATCCATCTTCATCAACACAACACACTTTATTCAATAACATCATACAATTCAAGTTCACAAAATAATAATGCATAATTCAATTGTTACATAATATCATCAAATAAACTATATTTTGCATAATAACATCATATAACGTAATTCAAGTGAAGAATTCGATTTTAACTATAAATATGCATGGTTAAATAGGTACTTAGAATTACATACATTAGATTAAAGTCATACATCCAAATTTTCGGGTTAATATCACATTTCAAGTTCTAGGAGATAAATCTTTTAATTTAAAAAATAATTACATGTCCAAAAACAAAAGGTGACTAAACTAATATCACTTTTGACATGACCCCGATGGACCTGAAAACAAAAATTAACATATACATATAAATATATAAAAAAAGTAGTAACAAACATAACAACGACATGTAATAATTTCCATGGCATTTCTTTGATTCATAAAATTAGGCATAAACTTCTTTTACAACATATATTTTTCATCTATTGTCAATATCCGTCTAATATTCTAACCTATTTTCTGAGAATAATTTCATCTTGAAAATCTCAACTCAACTCAATGGTTTCAAACATCATCTCCTCATAAATCAATTCGAATTCACTTGATAAGAAGATATTCATCTCTTGGTATCATTAGCTTATCAGATTCTTTTGAAATAATTAATCAATACTTTCTCTCCCATTCTCCGAAAGGTAAATTGTCGATACTAATGAATATAATTAATATCATTAGTCTCCTAATATCGGGTTAGACTAATCAGTTTCATTCAAATGTCAATATTAATATAATCGATTGATATCATTAATTATTCCTACTTCGAAATAGTTAATCAATTCTTATCCACATTTGGTTTACTATCAAAGTTGTCGATGTCAAGAACCCTTGACATCATTAGCCTCCTTACCTAGAGTAGCTAATCACACCAGAAATGATTATTGATACCAATGCAATCCATTGATATCATTAATTATTCCCAACTCGGAATAGTTAATCAACTTATATTTTTCCCTTAACCGAGAATAACCATGCCGATGTTAGAAATCTTTACTAACATCATTAGTCACCCATTTGCACTGGATCGACTAATCAATTTAAAGAATGCTGACACCAATGACACCTCATTGATACCATTAACTATCCAAACCCAAATAGCTAATCAATATCATCTAGAATATCGGTACCAATGGAACCTTATTGATACAATTAGCTATCCAAACCCGGATAACTAATCAATGTCATCTCAACCTACCATTCGTATCGATCTCCTTTTATTTTTCTTATTAACATCATATATATAGACTACTAAGTTCAAAGCACTAACATGCCAAACAATTTAAAAAATATATATATAAAGCATAGGTGTTCGGCACCTACCTGTTGTAAAAGCTTGACTGGTAGTTCCGGGCTGTTGTCCTGGTCCTCTAGCTCCCCTTACATTAACAATTATACCACATCATTACTCATAAGCGTTTATTTCTTCTAATTTATGTCTATACAAATTTTTCTTTAATCATCTCATTCATTATTATCCTTTTTTCTTAAATTTATGCCTCATGTTCCCATTAAATCCCTTTCCATAGGTTCTTAAATAAGAATGCAAACCAACATCACAGTTGGCGTAATTCTTTATTTGAACACTGTTTTGTGTTTTATCCATAACTAACATTATATAGTTCAGTTTAAAGCGTGGCTTAATCCCTCAAAATGCTAAGACACAAGGTTATAAATCCACTAAGGGGAGAAGAACCCAGTTCTGCTCCTAAATCCCTCAAAACTACCCGTTATCAAAAAGATGACCAACAGTTTCAGTAGGGTCTCTCTCGACCCCTTCTCGATTATTAACCCATAGCTGGAGTTATAAAACTCCAAATTAAGCATGGTCAACTTTCTTGGATAAATAACATTCAAGGCCATGTTTATGCTCGAATTCTTTTTGGAAGACTAAGAGATGAAACTGTCGACAAATTCCATAACATTCATACATTACCAATTTAATTTATCCTCATTCAAAATCATTTTCTTTCCAAAGACACCTTCTAAAAACTAGTTTACCCAATTTATCATCATTTTGCAACTTATCACAATTGTAGACAATTCTCCCAATTTCATTAACTTATCAATTAACACTTTTCTCATCCCTCTCTAACATCTTTATTGTTATTGCTTCATGCATTCTCATATCTAAATTTATATAAACACATATCATCAAGCTAAGGATTCAAATAAAACACTATTCCTCTTATTACATCAATGATCGACCACATACTAACAAGGAATTACTAATTTCCTTTTAAAATTACTTGCTATTTCAACTCATTTCAATCCTATTACATGTCACAAACATCAATTTAATTCAATTTCTCATTTTCCCTGAAATTTGTTATGAACCCAAACCTTAATTTGATGAAAAATTAATGGAAACTTAACAAATATTATAAGAACTTGTTAAATGGATGTTGGAACACTTTACCAAGGAGTAATTTAGGTTCCAAATGCTAACAAATCAAGGATTCCTACCTCTTTTTCCTTGTTTGTTGTTGCAACCCCTTCCCTCTCACTTTATCCTCAAATTTTTCTTTCAATAACACTCTAAGTCTAAGTGATTTTATTGCCCAAATCCTTTAGTATCACTAACTCTCTTCTTTTTCTTTTTTTTTTCTCTCTAGGTTTCTCAAGGATTTTTCAAGCAAAAAATTAGTTCTCCTTTCTTCTCTCTCAACCCCCCCTATGGTCAGCTGCATCCAAGCCTTTTATACGCAAAAATTATTAAAGTCTCATTGTCCTTTCAAATAGTAACTTTTATAGTTATCGTGTATTATTTCCTATGTCCCAATATATTTTTAATATCAATTTTTAATAGGCGATATCAAAATTCATTAATTCATACCTAGTAGGTTTCGTTCCTCATAAATCACTTTCATTAAAATTTAATTCACATTTTAGTCTTTTTTTATTTTTCATATATTTTCACACTTCTATATTTAAAAATTTGTTCGCTAACTATTTTTCTGAATTTCAAAGGTCCATATCCATTCCCTTACTACAAATATCAAATCCTCAATTTTTGTATTTTATTTGCTTAATTTCCTTACACACTTCCTTTAGAGATTTTATGGAACTTCTAAGTTGTATCGGGTTTACATTTCTTAACCAAACATTTACAAGAAATGATTTTGGATTAATTGTTGTATCTTTACCTTTAATATATACATATATTCATGTCCCATTTATCAAAATTCACACATAATTCATTTTATTTCCTTTACTCAATTTAAAACATTTCTCAATGGAGTATTTGCAGTTGGAATGTGAGATTTAACAACCTTTTCATTATTGGTGAAAACAACTGGTAATTGATTTGTAATATTTTGTAAATGAATTTATCTTTTAGGTTATTCCAAGTAATTTATTGTCATGCTTTAGGCACTAATTCTTATTTCCCTAATGATGGGAAAATTTTCTCATCAAAATAGCAATCTTCAAAACATGCCTTAAAAACATCACCAGTAAAAGGTTCAAGGAATCTAATAATAGATGGAGAATCAAAACTAATGTGAATTTCTATTTTATGTTATGGAACCATTTTAGTCCTTTGTGGGGTGCTACAAGCACATATACCACACAACCAAAAGTTTGTAGATGAAATATATTTGGTGGTATACCAAAAACAAGTTGCAAAGGAGAATATTTATGGTAAACACTTGGTCTAATTCTAACCATTGATAGAGCATGTAATATATCATGTCACCAAACAAATATAAGTAATTTTGAATTCATAAATAATAGTCTAGCAATTAATTAAAGTCACTTTATAAATGATTCTGCTAGACTATTTTGAGTATGTACATGATCAACAGGATATTGAACATCAATTCCAATAAAGTGCAAAAATTATCAAATGCTTGAGAAGTAAGTTCACCAGCATTGTCCAATCGAATTTTCTTGATTAGATAATAAGAAAATTATGCCCGTAGTCTAATAATTTATGCTATTAATTTAACAAATGTAACATATGTGATCATTTACTTGATGCATCAATCAATACCATAAAATATCTAAAAGATCTGCATGGTGGATGGATAGGTCCACATATATGTTGATTCTATAAGAACCTTTAATTAAGATGGTTTGGTAATTAATTTACCTTGAGAACATACAGCACATGGATTTTCACTTGGTAAAAGAATCTTCATGTTCTTTAAAGGATGCTTATGTGAATTTTCAATACTTCATTGCATCATTATTGATCTAGGATGTCCATGTCGATCATATCGTTCTCTCTTGTTTGGATGCATTAATAGGCCTAATATATATGGTTGGAAAGCTTGAGATTTCTAGTTTTCATAGTAACTTGAGTCGTATAACAATTCCATCTGTAGCTCTAGATATGTTCCAAATAATATATAAAGCTCTAATATGACATATTTGACAAAATTTATCTAATAACTTTGACAGTGTAAAATAATATGTTCTTGAACTCCATTTGATCTTCAAATTTACCAAATATAGTTCTATATGTCTAGTATCTCCCTGAAAAATTTCAGCTCATTCCAATATAAAGTTTTAGAGATACGTTTGATTTTATAAATTTGGTCAGCAGATATTTTAAGGTCAAATTCAGACCTGACTTGGTTCATATCAAGATTAATTTAGGATTTTTATTAATTAGCTTTAAATTATGTTATTAAACTATAAAATAAATTAATTTAAGTTGATAATTATGTTATTTATGAAGAAAATCTATGAATATAGGTTGTTGTAAATTATATCATAGTTAGGGTTAGGGTTTTTTAGGTTAATTTAGATATTTTGTCCAATTGGGTATAAATTATGTTAATTAGTTATGAAATACATCAATTGAGTTGATAAGTTTTTATTGATAGAGAAAGTTGATGAATTTGGATTTTTGATGATTATATTATGGTTAGGGTTTCATCGAATAAACTTCTATCAAAATTATGTACCTTGATTAGTTTGTGATATTGATAAATTAGACTTAGATTTTGTTGTTTGATAGAATATCTCATAGTATTTTAATACTATGTTCTTATAGTGGTATTATTGTCAATATTGACAATGTATCACTTATAATGAAGGAAGTAACAAGCTCCTAACTGTTATATTAGATATGTCTCTTACCAAGCTATCTTGATTGTCAATGTGATCGAAATTACTTAAAGGATGCAAACTAGGGTGCGTCTAACTTGTTATGTAGGTGTACCCATCTCTAATGAAGGTAGTGTGAATTTAATGTTTGGGTTATCCATCGATATTTGATTGTGAATTCTAGAGTTGTACTTAAATAATAGCCCTAAACGAGGAAACCCATATAATATAGAGTTCACCCGGGTGTCAAGTTATACTCAAATGACCATATAAGCGTCACAAGTAACATATTCCTCTAGTTTAGGTGATAATGTAGTGAACCTAACATCGACACCATAAATTGTAGATATGAAAGCTTGATTGAATATGGCATCCATTTCATATGGTTGTGGAGAATCTAAACCAAGTGATGATAAATGATCATTATATTGATAAAGTTAGGTATAACATCTACATAGTTTGGCGAGCTTTCATATCCAACTGAGCTTCCTCATCTTCCTCAACCAAGCTTTCTCATATTGTTAGAAACTCATTACTTTCTCCATTATAAGTGATATTATTGTCAGTATTGACAATAATATCACCATAAAAACATAGTATTCTAATACTACGAGATATTTTATCAAATAACACAAACCCGAGCCTAATTTATCAATATTTCAAATTAATCAAGGTACATATTTTCGACAAAAGCTTATTCAACGAAACCCTAACCTTAACATAATCAGTAAAAAACCATATTTATCAATTTTCTTCATAAATAACGAGATTATAAACTCAATTAATATATTTCATAGTTAATTAACATAATTTATACCTAATTCGATAAAATCTGTAAATTAACCTAAAAAACTCTAATAATAACATAATCGACAACAACCTAAATTCATCAATTTTCTTCATATATAACACAATTATAAACTCAAACTAATGTCTTTTATAGCTAATTAATATAATTTAAATTAATTTAATAAAATCCTAAATTAATCTAAAAAAACCCTAACCTTAACTAAATCAATCAAAATAAAAAATTATCAAAAATACTATAAAATCATTATAAGAGCATGGTGTAATAAACCTTAAATTGTTGATAGTGAGTGGTTATGGTAGCGACCAAAAATCCATGAGAACTCGCAATGCAAGGAGAGAGAAAATGTCATGAGTTGGTGGAGAGAGATAGAGATGAGGTGGGGAGAGGGGGGAAAGAGAGAGGTGGAGTCGAAGTGGTCGAAATGATGTTTTATGGTTGGAATAGAGTAGGATGAGTGGGGCTGCAGTGGTGGCAAGGGGAGAGGAGGACAAACAAAAAATAAAGGATGAGTTTTAATTTGTTTGAAGTCACATGCGACTCGTAAATTGTAGATAATGCAAGTGACTCACATAAATGTGTTATTTCTCTAAATATTTCATAGACTGTGTTATTTGTTCTATTTTTTTATTATGCTATTATTTTTTAAAAAAACTCCAAAAATAACCATAGCCTGAAATTTAAGACACTAATAATAAAGAGTTTCTTTTCTAATCTATAACAGTGGAGAAAAATATTCTCAAAGTAGCACAACAAAAAAACATTTCCCAAACTAACATAACATACTCACCCACGTAGGTCATACATGTGCGACATGCCATTATTTTTTTTTTCATTATGCTAATTTTTTAATTAAAAAAACTCCAAAAATAACCATGGCCTAAAATTTAGGACACTAATGACAAAGAGTTTCTTTTCTAATCTATCACAATGGAGGAAAAAAGGTTTTTCAAACTAGCACAACTGTAAAAAAGTTCCTAAACTAATATAACATACTCATCCACACAGGTCATACTTGTGCGACCTGTTATTATTTTTGTTTTGTTTTTGGCGTGTGTAATAGACTTGCCTAAAACATTGTTTTTGTTTGGCACACATGTTTCACACACTAGAAACAAAAAAAAAAAAACAAATTCACATGTTGGCGCGTGTATTACACGTGCTAATAGGTGAGCATTCTGCAACTTTTAGGTGACACGTGTGACTCTAAAGCTCCATAGATGGCATTCCTCGGTGTCTATGGATTCGTCTCGTCAAGATTTTTGTAATAATATTAGGTTGTCGTAATTAGAGTTATAGTGTACTCCTGATGTCTCATTTTTTTTTTCTTTTATCCTTTTCTTTTATGTTTTCTCTCTCCTGCTTTAATTATTGTGCTAACCTTTTTTTCTTTTTTTTCTTCTCTTATTTAGTCCCTCAAGTCTTATATTTAGTTAATTTTAGTTATATTATTATGATTATTTTATCAATTAAACTTATTTTTATTTAAGCTGGGAAAAAATAACTATTTTTAGCATTTTTATTCAAAAATAAATATTAACTTTAGTTAATTTTTTTGCACAAAAAATATATATGAAATGATTATAATAATAAAACTAAAATTAATTGAATAGCAAAAATTGAGGGATTAAATAAAGAAATGAGCTAGAAAAAAGAAAGAAACTTTTTTTTGGCATGTGAGTTGCGCAATTAATTAAATTGTGTTACAAATTATTTTTTAACTATATTAATTTGAAAAATATTTTTATTCACTTTGGTAGTTTGGAAAAAGTCTTGATAACAAACATATCGATGGCTGCGAAGTGTTATTCATGCAAAATGAACTTAGCAAGTGGTAAGGGGTTGGCTAGGCACAATCATGCAGCCCTCTATATGGTTTTGATATATAAAGGGAAACTATGAATCCTCCTGATGGTCTCAGGAACTGTTTGGAAACACCATGTTATATGAAATTTTAATTTTTTTTAGATTTAAATTTATTTTTTTATATTTTTAGATTATTTTGATGAGTTGATGATAGAAATAATTTTTAAAAAATAAAAAAAAATATTATTTTCATATATTTTTAAATAAAAAACACTATAACAAAAAAAAAACTATTTATCCACTCTAAATAAAAAAACGATAAACATGAAAATAAAGAAGAGGAAATGAACAAATAAAGAAGGAAGACAGTAAAGGTTGCTCTGGCTGGCTAGGTAGCTAGCTCCTAGAAGAGAGGGAAAAAAAAGAGGAGGAAATAAACAAATAAAGAAGGAAGACAGTAAAGGTTGTGCTGGCTAGCTCGTAGAAGATAGGAAAATAAAGAAGAAGAAGAAATAAAGAAAAACAGGGCTTGCTGTTAATCATAGAAATCAAACCTAGAGTCAAAGTCAAGCCATAGAAAGCCAGCAAGGCAGCAACTAAATTAGAAAATTGTATTAAAAAAAAAAAGAGAGTTCAGGTCATGGCAGGAAAGGGCAGTTGAGGCTTGCCCCCCCTCCCCCTCATAACCTAACAGGCACCAAGATGGACCCCATCAACCCGCGTATTTTATTCTTACAGGACAGCTTCCACACGCCCCGTTCCAAGCATCGAATTTCTTGACAACTGTCCTATTCTATTTTCTCCTATTTCCTATTCCCTCCTCCTCCTCCTCCACCACCCTCTAAAGACTCCTTACCTCTCCGCTCCCTAAACCATATATATATATATTTCTTCTTGTTTGCCCTATTTCTACTAGCATGTCTCAGAGACCTAGCGTCCCTCATCCTTCTTCCATGCTTTTAGCCCACGTCTCCGGTGACTTGAAACCCAACTGGTAACATAAAAGAACAACAAAAACCCAATCTTGCGTACACGAAAACATTCTTTTATTCTTTTTAACCCAACCAAACGATACTTAGTTTGCTGATAATCATGGGTGTCAAGGGTTTTGTTGAAGGAGGTATCGCTTCAATTGTTGCTGGGTGCTCCACTCACCCTTTGGATCTCATCAAGGTCCGTATGCAACTCCAAGGCGAAAATTTACCAAACCCACAACAAGTTCACAGTCTCCGCCCAGCTTATGCCTTCAACTCCGCTGCAATCCCTCATAATTCCGTCCACATCCCTCCACCACCACTACCGCGTGTGGGGCCAATTTCTGCCGGAGTCCGCATCTTCCAGTCCGAAGGTGTCGCCGCTCTCTTCTCCGGCGTCTCCGCCACGGTCCTCCGCCAGACTCTCTACTCCACCACGCGCATGGGACTCTATGATATTCTGAAGCAAAAATGGACCAATCCGGAGACAGGAAACATGCCGTTGCTGAGCAAAATAACAGCCGGTTTAATCGCCGGAGGGATCGGAGCTGCTGTTGGTAATCCAGCTGATGTGGCAATGGTTAGAATGCAAGCAGACGGACGTCTACCTTCGTCCCAACGGCGGAACTATAACAGTGTGATTGACGCTATTACGAGAATGTCGAAGCAGGAAGGTGTTGCTAGCCTGTGGCGAGGGTCATCTCTTACGGTGAACCGCGCGATGATTGTTACAGCATCGCAATTGGCATCGTATGATCAGATTAAGGAAATGATTTTGGAGAATGGAATGATGAAGGATGGGTTAGGGACTCATGTGACGGCGAGTTTTGCAGCGGGTTTTGTGGCGGCGGTGGCGTCGAACCCGGTAGATGTGATTAAAACCAGGGTCATGAATATGAAAGTGGAGCCAGGGAAAGTTGCGCCTTACAGTGGAGCAATTGATTGTGCAATGAAGACAGTGAAAGCTGAAGGTATCATGGCCCTTTACAAGGGCTTTATACCTACAATTTCAAGACAGGGTCCTTTTACTGTGGTTTTGTTTGTGACTCTTGAGCAGGTTAGGGAGTTGCTCAAAGATTTCTAATTGACGATGACGACGACGAAAAGCATAGTATAATTGGGTTGGTGGTATAATTACTAGTATCATATAGGAACAAATTTTATCTGATGTGCTATTTATTTATTTATTTATTTATTATTAATAATTTTCATTTCACATTATGATGAATCGGGTAATAATTTTATTCTTGAAAATTTTTAATCATCTTAGATTTTTTTAGATTTTTTTTTTCTATGATGAGAAGAATCATTCAAAATGGTGAGTTAAATTAATTTTTGTTTTACAGACAATTCAGTGGATGTTTGGAATTATAATACAAGTCGTTTTTTAAAAAGCTTTTTTTAATATATTAAAATAATATTTATTTTATTTTTTAAAATTTATTTTTGATATTAACCTATCAAAACAATCTAAAAAAATAAAATTAATATAAATTTAAATTTTTTTAAAAATATAATTTAGCAGCAATATAAACATCACTTTAGATTGGTTGGTTAGGTAAGGTAGAGATTAAGAGCTTGGAAGTGAGTTTGTATTTGCTTTTTTTCTCAATAATAAAAATATAGTGTTTGATTAATTATAAGAAATTGTGGTTTAAATATAGGTTCCACCAAAAGTTTGACTTCAGTTACTGGAAAGTAACTTTAACTTGTTTTTTTATAGTTATTAAACCCGGTCTTGCGGGTTGACCCGAGACCTAGTTGCTGGACTGGTTCTGAGTTGTTAAAAGACCGACAGGTACAGCAACCCGGTAAAACCCGGATGACCCGGCAGGTCGATCCATGACCCGGGTGACCCAGGAGAACCCGGATGAGACCCGATTCTTCTTCAAATGTGGTTTCCGTCATTCGACTTCTCTTTTTATTTCTTTATCTTCTCTATAATGAGCTGCTATTTGCAAATGCTCCAGTCGTTCATGGAAGCTGGTCCGACAAAGACAAACAGGCTGAGAAGTTTGTTGCCATGCGCAAGGCCACTCTTGGAAAAGAAACACATAAATGAATGGTTTATATTGTTTGATTTTCAGACCATAAGAGTAATGCAAAAACAAGCAAATCACCCAAGTCTCTTGGTTTGGCCAATAGGTAGTTGGGGAAAAAGAGGGATGGGCTCTCTAGTTTTGGCCAAAAGAGGAGGGGGGTGACTGAGATAGGGATGAGGGAAGTTGTGGCTGGGTCTATGTGGCAGCTGCTTTGCCCAAGTGAAAAGGGAAGCTTTACTAGTTCTGGGAGAGAAAATCCAAAGCAAGGGGGTGGCGACTTGTTTTTATTTTTGGTAGAGATAGGGAAAACTTAGGGCTGTCTGTGCCTTCTTTTAATTTTATTTTCTTTTTAATTAAAAAAATAACATATTATTTTTTAATGTGAAATAAAAAAATTTAAAATATTTTTTTTAACTTTATTATTTATAACATATATATTCTATATTTACATATATTGTTTTTTAATTTTTTTCATATAAAATATTAAAACTTTAATATATATATATTTTAATTTTTTCGGATTGACCCGAGTCGACCCGGGTTGACTCATAAAACCTAGGACCTGGCTCCTTAACGGGGTCAATTTCCAAACCGGATTTAATAACTATGGTTTTTCCTGAAAGCTCACTTCAGTTATTATTTTATTTGTGCAAGCTTATTTTTTTTTCAAAACAGAGGAAGAACCATTGAAAATACAGTGAGACCAAAATAATCTTAACCTTTACCTTTCTTTCAATTTATCTTTTCCGACAAAAAAAAGAAAAAGAAAGAACCATTGACAATACACTTGCCAAATGAGCTCTTAATATATAATTTACTATACTTTAGCAAAATCTTTAACAAAAAAGTAATTAATCAAACAATAAAAATAGAATTTTAATGGCGCATTGTTGTATTAATGACATAATAATCTAGTATACAATAATATAATTCAAAACTATAAAATTATTATGTTTTTTTAATTATTTTATTATTAACAACACTTTCAACAATAGTTTTAACAAAACACCTTCTAATTGTTTTTTATATAATTATAATTTTAACCGTATTTTTAATCAAACATATATTTTAATCCAACCAATTACAACAAAAATGATTTTTTTAAATCTATTTTTTTAAAACCATAACCACAAAAGTTACCACAATACTAAACATACAATATATTATTGGTTAATGTTGGATCTGTTTTTCTTTTGTCTTAACTTTGAACATTGAAATAGAATAGAAATACCATAAATTGTCGGTGATGTTTTAAGGTCTGTTTGTTTTTGCGATTCAACTCATTTTTTAAAGTGTTTTTCAAATTATTTTTTATTTAAAAAAACATTAAATTGGTTTTTAGAATAATTTTGATGTGTTTTAGTTAAAAAAATCTTAAAAATATTATTTTGATATATTTAAAATTAAAAAATATTTTTATAAAAATATCTTGCACTATACTACCAAATATACTTTAAAAAAAAATATAATTAAAATGTTTTTGTCACTAATATTGTTCTTGCCAATAAAATAAGATATAATATGAGGTTTTGGTCGTTTGTGTTTTGCTATAAATTATAAGAGCATATAAACTATAATGTGACTCATTTACTATAAGATATTATTACTATTCACTCTCACATTTCATTATTGACTGCAATAATGCAATTTTTTTAAAAGTTTAATTTGGTCATTGATCTTATATTTTGTATAATTAAGCTATTTTGAGCCCAAATTAGAGCTTAATTGCATGTTTTTTTGGTTGTTGTGAGGGTTTAATTGAAAGATAAGGGACTGAAGTGACACACACACATGTAACATAAGTGGTTCTTTAGAATTTTCTTTGAAAGTTCATTTGCATCCCCATCTTTTAAAGTTATTAGGTGATCAATACCTATAATTTTTTAAAATGAAATTTTGGTATAAAACTTTATTTTCCTTAATTTTTAATCCTATTTTGGTGGAGAAGAGAGGGTGGGTTGTCGAATTCTAGTTTATAGAGAGAAAATTATCGTTAGGAAAGATTTAGACCACCAAAATGGTTGATTTTTATGTCAAATGATTACATATGAAAAAGGGGTTTCTATTGTGTATTTCTTTTTTTACATTCAAAACACCTAAAAAAACATATATGAACTCATAAATATATAAGGTTTTGAATTGATTTTGGATTTTGGACCCTTTTTTTTTTTTAGAGGTCATGGGTTGGTGTAACAAGGTTCCAAGGATGTTTTATAGGTGTTGTCGCACCCTCGCGGCGTCGCGATGACCCTTCCCGATTGATTTCAGGGTTTTTTTGTTCTTGTTTTGTGATTAAGGGAGTCACAACCTAGTATTATGGTCACTAGAAACCCTAACTGGTCTTTCAGAGATTCTAAGGCAAGGGACTGGTTGCGTAAAGGGAAGGTATTAACACCCCTAATACGCCCTACCTAAAGTAAGCTGCTTGGTGTTTGGTTTGCCTTATAATTGCTATGGTGTTGGTGTTCTCTTAATTAGTTTTCATAGGATAAGTTTGCTATGATGAATGAATTTGTGTTCAAAATCTAAAAGTAATGTCGCACGTGTGCGGCGTCGCGGCGATCGTTCTCCACCCTCACTCAGGGGTGGTATGTCTATTTTGGAATATATGAGAAGACAAGGAATTCTTGTCTTTTATCAGTGGAAAAAAAGAATGGGAGTTGCCACCTAGTATTATGGTCACTAGGAACCTTAACTGGTCTCAGAGATCGGGTATGGAGACTGATTGCGTAAAGGGAAGGTATTAGCACCCCAAATACACCATACCTAAGATAAGCTGCATTGTTTTATTTTTCTGATCAAGATCTAAGGTTTGGTCGCGTTTTCTAATTGTTGGTCCTGTCTGTCTAAAATTCAAGAAAAGTCATCCTCAATAAGGAGGTTCTTATCTTAACGGGGTAAAATCTAACAGTTCTAGCATCCAAAAAAAGAATTTGATATCCAGAATATGTATTACGTGTAATGTCGTACCCCGGATGCTAAAAGACAAACAAAATAATTTTTTTTTATAAAATTTTAGCCAATGTTCTCTTGACTTTAATAAACTGGTTATTAAAGCTAAAATGAATGCTAAAACATTATTTTTTTGGTGTATGAATAACACAATATGATTTTTCAGCTTTGAGACACTTAGCCGTATGCACAAAATCATTTTTTTCTTTTTACAATATTTTTTTGTATTTTGGAAGTTTTGACGAAAACCGAGCATTTTAATATCGGATTTTGTATTTTTAACAACATAAAAGTACTGCCCAATATTAGTCAAAATGACATAAAAATATGCGGGAAAATTGTAAAATCCCAAAAAAATATTTTAGAATTTTTCTTTTAACAAAAAAAACCGGGCCGGACGTGGGCTAATCATTCTGAGCTGGGCCTGACCCGACCCATATACTGTGGGCTAGACTCAGCCAAGCCGCATGGGCTAGGCTGATGTTCCAGCCCATAACCAAATAAGCTGGTTACTGTGCATGAGCACAGTAACCAGCCAACTCTACATTTACTGCAGAACGTGATTAATTCACGTTCTGCATGCAAATGTAGGCGACATTAACAACAGGGAAGAGGGAGGCGCAGTTACTTGGAGCGGTGGCGATGCTGGCGACTACTGGTGGTAGCGGAGGCGGCGGGGGTGGTGGTGTAAGCGACGACTGTTTTCTTTCCTTCTCTCTTGTCTCCTCTGTTTCTATCCTTAGCCCTTCCTCTGTTTTTTTTTTTGTTATCTTCTCTTTCTCCTCTCTGTCTCTCCTCTTCTGTCCTCCCCCTCTGTTTCTCCTCATGTCTTCTATTTCTCTCTCTCTGTTCTATTCCTCTTCTCCCTCTCTGGTTCCGCTGGCGTTGGCAGCGTTGATGGTGGCAGAATGGCGCTGTTGTTGTGGCGGTGAAGAGGAAGCACATCGGTGGTGCCCAGGTGGTGAGGAACGATCCTTCTTCTTCTCTGTACAATGACCCCCAGTCTCTGTTCTTCTCTTCCCCATGTATGCTTTCGTTTTCTCTCCTTTGTCTCTCAAAAAAAATCCCACTTCCGGTTTCCCTTTCCCCTCTGCTTTCTCTCTAATCTCCCTCTCTTTCAAACAATTCTTCCTCCTCTCTCACCTTCTGTTGCTTCTCTCTTCTCTTGCAATCCATTCCCCACCTCTCTCTTTTTTTCCTCCTTCTGTCTTCTCCCTTCTTTGTATTTATAGCTAAGCGGAATCAGAGTCCCCCCTGCCTTGTTCCATCAAGACGCAGGAGGGAAACGAGGCTACCTTACCCCTACAGGGTAAGGTGGTCGGTTGTCTGCAGAGCAAGGTCAGGGCATGGGTTGTATTCATGGTGGCATGGTAAAGGTAATGGCTTGGTCCGGGTTTTGTGGGCAAGTGGGAGGGGAAAGAGAAGGAGAATAACAGGGAAAAAAAAGATTTAAAATCTTCTTCTTCCCTGTCTCTACATGGGTAGGGAAGAAAGAGAACAGTGCCATTTAAAACGACACTGTTTTGGGTTTTTTTTGTGAAAAAAAGAAAATGTAATTGGGAAGAACCCAAAAATGAGTTATGATAGTTGCCCCCTCTTTACAATGCTTATGGAGCAAAGATTTTGCGTAGTAAGCTTGTAAAGAAAACAAAAGCAAAGAAAATGATCTGATTCTCTTGGGTGACCTGCCCATTTTGAAGAAAAAGTGATCTATTTTAACGGGCAACCTGCCCACACATTCATGGTGGTCTATTTTAACGGGCGACCTGCCAACACATTCATGGTGGTCTATTTTGAGGGGTGACCTGTCCACACATACTCATTTTGGTCTATTTTCAGGGGCGACCGACCCACACGCACTTACCCTGGTCTATTTTCACGAGCGACCTACCCACACACACACTCACACTAGTCTATTTTCAGGGGCAACCTGCCCACACACACTCACACTATTCTATTTTCAGGGGCGACCGACCCACACACATTTACCTTGGTCTATTTTCACGGGCGACCTGCCCAAGTAGAAAAAGAAAAGAGTGGTTTCATTGTAATGGGTGACCTACCCGGGTGGAAGAATGGTTTCATTGTAATGACGTACCCAGATAAAAAAAACATGGAGAATTGGTCGCGTTGTAATGAGTGACTTACCCAGAAAAATATTGGTCTTATTGTAATGGGTGACCTACCCAAAAGGAAAAAAAGAGGAGTGGTCTTATTGTAATGGATGACCTACCCAGGTGAAGGAATTATCTCATTTTAATGGGTGACCTACCTAGATAAAAAGACAGAGAATTGGTGGCGTTGTAATGGGTGACCTACCCAGAAAAATATTGGCGAAAGCTCAAAGGCACACTCGAAAGGAGGTAGGTTAGAAAACGCACTACCTAAGAGATGATGGCTCAAAGGCGCACTTGGAAGGAGGTAGGGTTAGAAAACATACTACCTGAGAAATGGTGGCTCAAAGGTGCACACAAAACGATGTGAGGGCACAAAGGCGCACTTGAAATGAGGTAGGGTTAGAAAACGCACTACTCAAAAGGTGATGATGAAACACCAATCTGACAATGTTGAAAACAATGCATTATGATCAATATGCATGTATACTTGAGAAATATAGGTCCCCATTTCTTCATGGTGTCTTTCTTTTCTCAAAAGTTGGAGTGTTGATAGTAAACTTCAATGGCTTCTTCGCTCTTGCTTACTCGAGTCATATCTTGTGATCTTAACCTTTAGGAAGGGCTTGATATCATCATACTTCTTGGTCCTCCGCCTTTTATCTCAAGGGTTTCTAATTTTGCCCAGTATTTTTTTAGAAAGGGAATCATGGATCCAGCCCTACCATGCATTTTTTGATTGCCCCCTATCTTGATCATGCCCTCAAGTATTCAAATCGAGTTTAGGGATGAGGCTATGTAAAGGAAGGTTTGACAAGGAGTTGTTTTCATACAGAATTTTTTGAATTTCAAAGCTATTCCAGACACAGAAATCATTTTGACATTGATTCAAAGCAAACTCATTCTGAAGAAATTCAAGTGATTCCTATGAAGAGGTTTTCAGAAGTGATGAAAACTTTTTTTTGTTTTGCTTTTGGCGAAAATGTGAAGGGACGTTTGGTTGGTTAAAATGGTTCAAGATTTAATTTGATGGTTACAGAGAACTGGTATTCAAAGCATTCATTTTATTTGCATGAATAATGATTTGGTTCGCATGAGAAAACACTTCCTACCGATCCAGATTGCTTGCCTTTGATTAGAAAGGGCTTGATTAGGTGTGTAATGTAGGCTTGGGCTATTGGTTACGAAGAAAAAGGATATTTGTAGGCTTAAAAGGTGTTTAAAGAATTTTAAAACTAAGAATCACTTGTGCTTGTTTCCTGACCTTTTGTCTTTTGAATTGTCTTTCCAAAATAGTCTATCGTGCCCCCCAATGTTGAGCTTGGGCTCTTTCTCTTTGTTTTTTCTTTCTTCACTTGGTTGAGCATCATCATATCAGTTATTTTTGTGAGAAGCTCAATTTTTTGGACCCTTTGGTTTTTTCTTCATGCCCTCAACTTTGTTTGGACACTTTTGATGATTGAGAAATTTCTTTTATGCCCCCTAGTGTCGCTTGGGCACTTTCAATCATTGAGGTTTTTTTTTTTGCTATGTCTCTCGCACTTGCCCCTAGTGTGGGGTGTGATCCTAGCTAATGTTATTTTCAAAAAAACTACCAGGTTAAAAAATGGACTGCAAATGATATATTTTAGCCTTATGAAAGGATTATAAAAAATGACCTTTTCTTATCTCAAACACATGCACTTAGGATCGGTAAGCCTTGTTTTCATGCGAGTATGCAAAATGGTATCTCATTATTCATCCAATTAAAACTCAGTTTTTGGAGTCACTTCATGGTGTTTTTGTTTTATGTTTTTTTTTTGTTTTTTGGTTTTCTAGGTGTATGGTTACCTTTCTAAGGAATCACTTTAATTTTCAGTACTCGTTTGTTTTGAACAAACACCAAAATGATTTTTGTTTTGTACTAAACTTTGAATTTTAAAAAATCCTTGTGAACATGTGAGATCATGCATTGTTTTGGGAAGAAAAGGGAAAACATCAGTGGTTTCATGAGTAAAAATTATACTTAGTGTGTTATTTGCATGAAACAACAAGAAAAATGAAGACATGTCCTGAACACAGGAAAACATATGATCTTATTAATAAGAAAGGCTCATTTGACAGAGAAAGTCTTGTGGCCTTATGAGCCAAATTACTAACAAGACTGAAACAGGTTGAAACAAAAATGATCAAACAAAAGACAATAATAAGGCAGGCTTCATCCTTCCATTTTCATAAATCTCCTCTCAGGCTAGCCTTCCCACAACAGTTCTTGTAGAGGTCCCATTGACAGCAGGGACAAAAACTGTGGTCAAAATTCAAGTCCTTCAAAATTTATGCTGCTTTTCTCGCACCCTACCTTGACCATTAGTGCTTTCTAAGCATTTTACCTCTAGTGCCTTTACTTATCCACTGCTTCAAGCATGATTAGGTACAGGGTTCGTGTTCACATTAGAAGCGTCTTCCAATGCTATCCACCCTGCCTTGATTAATTGCAAAAGCTTTCTCTTAAAGGAGTTGCAAGTATGAATGTTATGTCCAACAACACCGACATGATATTCGTAAGTGAGCTCTGGCTTGTACCAGCTAGGGTAAGGTGGTTATACGGGCGTTAGAGGTTTGGGAGCTACCTGCCCGATGCTTAATAGCTTCTGGTACATCTCATTCAATGGTAACGGTAATGAAGGTAGTTGTTTTTGGACCTTTTGATAATTTCCAATTTGGCTTTTGGCTTGAAAGTTTTCGGGCTCAAGTTTTTTGATGTCGGCAACTTGGGATGGAGTATGGTAGTTTTAGGATGAGTTCTTCCTACCCTTATAGTCATCTCCAACGTGGTTGACCTCTTTCTTTTCGAAGCCTCTTTTCTTGGTGAGTGCAGAAATTCTACCACTCTTGACGCCTTGCTCTATACGTTCACACACTACCATAGCGTCAGTGAATTGCTGGGCCGAACCACCCATCAGATGCTCATAGTATGACACTTTGAGTGTGTTGGCAAATAAAGTTACCATCTCTTTGTCCAAAAGTGGAGGATGGACTTGAGCAGCTGATTCTCGCCATCTTTGAGCATATTCCCTTATACTTTCTTTGTCCTTTTTCTCTAGATTGGACAAGCTGGTTCTGTCGGGAGTAATATCCATATTGTACTTGTACTGTTTCATAAAAGCATCCACCAGATCTTTCCATCTCCGGATCTTTGTGTTGTCCAATCTCATGTACCAGTTCAATGTTGCCCCACTTAAGCTATCTTGAAAAAAATGCATCAGTAGATTTTCATCATGTACTACTTCTGCCATTTTGTTGCAATAGGACTTGAGATGAGTCATGGGGCGTTGTGTTCCACTATATTTGATGAACTTAGGAACACAAAACTTTTTCAGGACAACCATATTTGGGACTAGACACATCTCTGTTGCCCATACTGGATCATATAAGTCTACCCCCTCAATTACTCTGATTCTGGCTTATAGCACCTCCATCTTATCTTGATCAATGCTAACAGATGACTTGGCCTTGTGGGACTCGTTAGCAAATGCATCCATGATTGCAGGGTCTGGTGTAGGTGTTGCTGACTGCACAAATGTTGGATTATGTTGAGGTTTTTGACCATGTTCACTCATTCTTTCTTCGGGCTGAGCTATTGTTGGAATCTGATTAAAGGTGACTGGTCGGTTAGAAAGACTTTCACCATAGGTATTTCTCAATGTTTGCTCGAGTAAGCTAGTGAGGTGAGCCACACTTGTCTTCAGAGGCTCCAACTCTTCTTGAAAATAGGCGTCACGGTGAGCGCGCTCTTCATCTTCCATGTTTCTCGCTCGAAGTCGGGTGTTGTAGACTCTTTGGGGACCTATATTTCAACCTACTGCATGTATGTATGTTATTTACAATGAATGGATGTATGTGTACGATGTAAATGTATGTACATGCATATTAGGGAGTTCATACTCTAAGGATAGGTTTGGGCCATTATATGATGGGTGGCTTTCTACCTGGTCTCAAAGGGGTCTCTTGTTGTCCCAGTGATCACCCTCATGAAGGCAATATGGGGGGCTCAGTAGGTAATGAGATGGCATGTACACCAATCATTACTAGTCTAAGCACTCAGCGAAGAGTTAGGGTTTATACAAACTTAAACCTTGACTAAAAGTCGTAAGGTAAACTGCTAGTCCCCCACTTAACCTAAAGTTTTTTCAATATAATTCCCCTCAAATGTGAATGATGCATGAAATAATTTTATACAATGCATGAACAAATATGTACAAAATTAAAGCTTATGAGCAAATAAGAACTGCATATTAACAATGACAAACAAAACCAACAATAACAAAAAAATCAGACAAAACAAATGCTTAGTCCATAAGATCCCGAGTGGAGTCGCCATTCTGTCGCATGTGTGCGGCATCGCGACGATCTTCCTCCACCCTCACTTAGGGGTGGTATGTCTATCTTAGCAGATATGGGAAGATAAGGAATTCTTGTCTTTTATCAGTGGAAAAATAGAATGGGAGTCGCCACCTAGTATTATGATCACTAGTAACCCTAACTGGTCCCAGAGATAAGGTACAGAGACTGATTGCGTAAAGGGAAGGTATTAGCACCCCAAATACGCCCTACCTAAGGTAAGCTGCATTGTTTTATTTGTCTGATCAAGATCTAAGGTTTGGTCGTGTTTTCTAATTGTTGGTCTTGTGTATCTAAGATTCAAGAAAAGCCCTCCTCAATAAGGAGGTTCTTATCTTAATGGAGTAAAACCTAACCGTTCTAGTGTCCAAAAAAGAATTTAATATCCAGAATATGTATTACGCGTAATGTCGTACCCCGGATACTAAAAGGCAAACAAAATAAAATTTTTGTTGTTTTTGAAATTTTAGCCAATGTTCTCTTGACTTTAATAAATTGGTTATTAAAACCAAAATGCATGCTAAAACATTATTTTTTTGGTGTATGAAAAACGCTATGATTTTTCAGCTTTAAGACATTTGGCCGTATGCACAAAACCATTTTTTTCTTTTTTCAATTTTTTTTTTGTAATTTTGAGAGTTTTAACGAAAACCGAGCATTTTAATATCAGATTTTGTATTTTTAACAGCATAAAAGTACTGCCTGATATTAGTCAAAATGAAATAAAAATACATGGGAAAATTGTAAAATCCTAAAAAAATATTTTAGAATTTTTCTTTAAACAAAAAAACCGGGTCGGACATGGCCCAACCATTCTGGGCTGGGCCTATCCCCACCCATATACTGTGGGTTGGACTCAGCCAAGCCGCGTGGGCTGGGCTGGGCTGATGTTCCAGCCCATAATCAAATAAGCTGGTTATTGTGCATAAGCACAGTAACCAGCCAACTCTGCATTTGCTGCAAAACGTGATTTATTCACGTTCTGCATGGAAATACAGGCGAGGTTAACAATAGGGAAGAGGGAGGCGCAGTTACCTGGAGCGGTGGCAATGCTGGCGGCAACGGAGGCGGTAAGGGTGGTGGTGTAAGCAGCGACTTTTTTCTTTCCTTCTCTCCTGTCTCTTTTGTTTCTCTCCTCAGCCCCTCCTCTGTTTTTTTTTTCATTATCTTCTTTTTCTCCCCTCTATCTCTCCTCTTCTTTCTCCTCTTCTGTCCTCCCCCTCTGTTTCTCCTCTTGTCTTCTATTTCCCTCTCTCTGTTCTGTTCCTCTTCTCCCTCTCTGGTTCTGCTGGCATTGGCAGCGTTGATGGTGGCAGAATGGTGGTGTTGTTGTGGCGGTGGAGAGGAAGCACAACGGTGGTGCCTAGGTGTTGAGGAACAGTCCTTCTTCTTCTCTGTGCAGTGACCCCCAGTCTCTGTTCTTCTCTTCCCCACGTATGCTTTCGCTTTCTCTCCTTTGTCTCTAAGAAAAATCCCACGTCCGGTTTCCCTTTCCCCTCTACTTTCTCTTTAATCTGCCTCTCTTTCAAACAATTCTTCCTCCTCTCTCACCTTCTGTTGCTTCTCTCTTCTCTTGCAATCCGTTCCCCACCTCTCGTTTTTCCTCCTTCTGTCTTCTCCCTTCTCTGTATTTATAGCCAAGGGTAGAAAGAGTCCCCCTTGCCTTGTTCCATCAAGACGTAGGAGGGAAACAAGGCTACCTTACCCCTATAGGGTAATGTGGTCGATTGTCTGTAGGGCATGGTCGGGGCATGGGTTGTATTAATGGTGGTAGGGTAAAGGGGATGGCTTGTGTCCTGGTTTTGTGGGCAAGAGGGAGGGGAAAGAGAAGGAGAATAGCAGGGAAAAAATGATTTAAAATCTTCTTCTTCCCTGTCTCTGCATGCGCAGGGAAGAAGGAGAATAATGTCGTTTAAAACGACATTGTTTCGGGTTTTTTTTTAAGAAAAAAAATGTAATTGGAAAGAACCTAAAAATGGGTTATGACAAGTAAAAACCCTTGGTCAATATGGATCATACCTTTAGATATGTCTACAAAGTACTAAGGCGAACCAATGCAGATCTCTTGAAATCTGTGTTTGATTCAAACTAAATTTATTAAAATAGAAATCCAAGGAGATTCCATGTGCTTTAAAAGCTCATTTTCCCTTAGTATTTCAAGAGTTTGTGACTCGTAAATCGCAAGAAGAAGGGACAAAAATTTAGAAATCTAAGGAAATTCATAGCGTTTTAAAAGCTTATTTTCGCCTTAGTGTTTCATACTCTCACGGCTCGTAAACCGTGGAGTCAAATATTGAAATGTCCTCAATTATAATTAAGGTTTCTTTCAAGGATGTGTGATGACTTATTATTCCTAGAAATTTGTTTTGGATATTTACCACTTAGGGTTTCTTTATCCAAATATTAACAGTGAATAATAATAAGTTGTTCCCAATAATATTTTGGATATTCATCCCTTTAAGATTTCTTTATCCAAACATTAACGGTGAATAATAGATGAATTCTCCACAAAATAATATTTTTGTATTTTTTTTAATATTGGCTAATACCCTTTAGAGTTTTACAAACATGTTGTAAAATCCAGAAATACAAGAAAATTATTTTTTTTATTGTGTTTAAGAAATCCATGTGAAAACACATTTTCAAAAATTCAAATATTTATTTTTTTTAATAAAAAAACTTTCAAAACATGTTAGGGTATTGGTCGTATGCAACATACAAGAAAGTATTTTTTTTGCCTTTTTTTTTCAGATATATATATATATATATATATAATACGAAATAAATACACAAAAAAAAAACCAACGATATTACATGTTTTTTGGGGCTAAGTCCAGCTCGGCCCATGTGGCTGGGCTGAACCCAGCAGGCCTAGCTGGGTCACTGGTTTAGACCAGTGACCTGGTTGGGCACTATTGCAGGTTGCATGCGTAAAATACTCACGCATGCACTGCACAGTGTGAAGGTAATTAATTTACCTTTGCACAGTGCCAAACGCTAAAAATACAAGTGCGAAACTAGAAGAGAAGAGAAACAACTTACCTGGTCTGCTAGCGATCAAGTTTTTTCTACTCTCCGCTGTCTGCGTTTGTCTGTTCTTCTTTTGTATCTTTTTTCGTCTGCCCTCCACCGTCTTTGTTCGACTGTCCTTCTGCTGGTGCTCTCTCTGGAGATGATGAGGAAGATGGCGATGAAGGCATGTTATGCTGGTTGAGTTCACGCCCCTGCCTGTGTTTTTCTGCTTTCGACAATGTCGTTGTCGATTCTCTCTTTTGTTACTTTTTCTCCCTTCCTTTTTTTTTTCTCTCTTTTCTTCTCTTCTCCTCTGTTTCTTCTTCTCTGCTCTGTATCCTTTTTTTTCTTTCACATTCCAGTGAAGGTTTTTCTTCCGTCTCCCAGTACCAAAGAAAAGCCCCCTTTCTTTCTCCTTGTTTTGCCTGCGTCTCTCCCCTCTTTTTTGGTCTCTTATCTCTGTTTTT
>Ga0325403_1000009_pt1 | contig 91058 bp, 41 predicted proteins | sample PopdelMetagenome_19_FD_205665 | JGI IMG/M metagenome (GOLD analysis project Ga0325403, IMG submission 205665) | Populus deltoides microbial communities from Bellville, Georgia, United States - Xylem-PdKOR-R4 | ecosystem: Host-associated > Plants > Phyllosphere > Stem > Wood/Secondary xylem... | reverse complement strand
TTTGTTTTTACGCTCTCTTTCGCAGTCTGCAAAGCATTTGGTTGAATTCTTCGTGTTTATCATCGTGGGAGCTTTTACTTTTGCTTTTCCTATTTCAGTTTTAAAAAATAGGTTAAAAAACATTTTTATTTATAATTTTAAAATATATGTTTTGATTAAAATTGTTTGTATGTAAAATAAATAAAAAATTAAGTCTCCAGGGACAAAAAAAAAAAACATATTATTTTATCTTCTATAGAACTAAAGTTTGAAATACAATTATACATGAAATCCAGTGTAAAAAACATAAATTATTCAGTTAGTCAATTAATTTTTTTTATAGTTTAGCAAACAATAAAAACTATCACAATACAATAAAGTAAATATTCTTATAATGTTGAAAGGAAAATAAAAAATTAAAAAAAATTAAATTTTTTTTTATAGGGATATATAGAATGAGGAAGGTCATTTAGTTTATTTCATGGAAAAAACTAGCAGGTGTGTAAAAATTTGTGTCGATAGTCATTTCCTTTTCTATTAAAATAGAAGCTAAAAGATATTAGATATTCGTTGTTTATCAAACAAAATTTAATGCAGATTGGAATATTAAAATGATTATTTTACCTTTTAAAAAAATTAACAAAGCTTGAATTAGAGGTGAATCAGAGGTAATAACATTTTCTTCAGGGGATCTATTGGATATTATTGAATTATTTAGAGACAAATTGGTATGTGTTTTTTTTTTCATAGTCAAATAACTTTATTACTCTTGAAAGCAAAAAAAATATATAATTTTTGTCCAAGTTTTTTTTGTCATTAGTTTTTTTTATATAGTAAAATAGTGTAATACCCCTGAAAACAAAAAAATATTAGCCTTTCAAAAATGATATTTTTTTTCTTTATATTTTTTTATAATAGTAAAATGATATAATTATGGTCAATAAATTCTAAGGTTCAAGGATTTTTTGTTTTTTTCTTAGTTTTTTTTTTTTTTTATATTCAGGTTCATATAAAAAGTGTTTGGTAATTAAAAAATTTATTGATGTGTCGGAATGTTTGTGGTGACCACTCTGTGATACCAGCAGCTTATGTGGCCATCGAGCTCTTGTTGGTATCGATAATTTTTTTATTTTTTTATTTTTTTCTCTTTCTTCCTTAATTTTTACTCTTGACCCTTTAAAATTCCAAGGTAGCATTTTAATTGTTTTCTCCTCTAGATTTGGTCCATGTTTTTTGTTACTATTTATTTTATATAATATAATTTATTAAATTGGGTTTTTTTTCAATTTTATTTTTCTTTAATTTTTTTATATGTTAGATTTGATCACTATTTTTTATTTTTATTTTTTTATTTAAGATAATTTTTAAAATCGAATAGTTTTTCGTGATTTCATCCTCCTGTAGTTTTTTTCCTATCAGATTTTTGCTATTTTTTTTGTTTTGATAGATTTTTTAAATTGATATATTTTTTATTTTATCCTTTAATAGTTAAATTTGTTGAAAATTAAACTTTTACAATCTTATATACCTCAAAAAAAAAAAAAAGAAAAAAAAAAAGCACGACCTAGCACACACCACACCATCTTCTCTCACCAATAACCAACTTCTCTCGGACCAACTTTTCCATTAATAGTCATTCCTAATCGACCTGAATAGATAATAGAGGGCACTCCTTATCATATAAAAATTTAATATTATTATACCTTTATCCTTATTATATAATTATAGTATTTTATTAAGATAGAATAAGATTTTATTGAGATTTTTTTAATTATTAAAATTAAAAATGAATTCAAATTTTAATTAATTTATTATATTTTCTGAAATACATGTTTTATAGGCAGATAATATTTGAAAAAATAAAATAAATTCTTTAATAAAAAACATATAAAAATCACAAAAAAAGAGTTCTATTAATTAAATTTCTTAGTTTGAAATGTAATTAAACATTAATATTATCATTTGTAAGAAATATTTATAGGTGTCTTGTTCAATTTAAGCAAGAAAAGTAAATTATGGAGTTAGATTAACCAACTATGAAATGACAATGCTATCATTTTTTAATTAAATTAATAAGTTTTTTAAAATTTTGTTTTGGTATTATGTTAATGATTATTTTTTAAAATATAATAAAATAATATTTTTTTATTTTAAAAAATTATTTTTGATATTAATTAAAGAAAAAATTAAAAAAAATATATTTTAAAATATAAAAAATTAAATTTTTTAAAAAAGGAGGGGAAGAGGAGGGGGTAGCTGGAGTGGAAAAGTAAACGGGGAAAAAAAGGGAAAGGTTCAGCGTCTTCCGGGTCTCTGTAATGGTCATTGAGTAGTACTGCCAGCACTACCCATAAGAATTATTACTCCTTTCCATTTCATGCCACTTCAACAGATTTACTTATTTATGCAGCATCCACAGCCACGGCCCACCTTTTGATTTTGATTTTCCTCAGAGACTAGCAAATGAAGAAGGGAGGCTTAAACCCTAATGTCAAGCTCAAGCTCTCTCTCCCTCCTCCTAAAGAAGTTTCCTTCGCTAAGTTCCTGTAAAAATCTACCTCCCTCTCTCATCCTATAAGCCCATGTCATGATTCTTAATTTCTGGTAATGATTGCAGAACCCAAAGCGGTACGTTTAGAGATGGTGATCTGCTTGTCAATCGAGACGGTGTTCGGATTGTCTCTCAAATCGATACCCAGCCTGTAAGATTAACTTTTCTCATATTCTCAATTTCTTTATTATTACATCCGTGCCTCATCATTATCAATGATTATGCTAGTAATTGATCCCTCTCGTATTTATTTGCACTTGGTTTTTTATGATTTTCTTTTTTTAAAGAGTTGTTGTCTGACTGTTTTCAGCCACCACCTATAACGCCCACAGACAACCAATTGAGTTTAGCGGATATAGACATGGTTAAGGTCATCGGGAAGGGAAGTAGTGGAATTGTGCAGTTGGTGCAACACAAATGGACAAGCCAGTTTTTTGCCTTGAAGGTATCATCATATCATTCACCGCTTACCGTGCTCTCACATTTTTTTTTTTTAACTACAATTTCCGTCTTGGTCTGTAAGTATGGTATCAGATCAGTTAATGCCTGAAGCTGCTGTGCTGTCCGGTTAAATTATTTTGAGACATGCTGCATGGGTTTTTCCACTGGTTTCTGACCTCTCAAAATGACTTGTTCACTAATATTTTTAAACCTTGAGTTGAGGAATACCTAGTCTTCCGCCATTGGTGCACCAGATTCCTTATTTGCCTTTTGCCATAGTTTGATTTTATCAACCCATTTCCACTCAAACTAGATTTTTGAGATTTAAGTTTTGAGAATGGAAACCTCCTTTTCATTCATGTCTTCTAGTTTGCTAAAAATAGAGCAATAACATGGTGCTTCTACTAGCCCTTCAGTCCTTTATTTTCTGATATTTTGAGTTGAACTTGGGCTTAAACTCTTGGAGGAATAGGTCTCTCACAGTTATTTTGAATATTGCTTTTACATCATATGTAAAGTGGTTTCAACTGAAAATTGCTCTTATAAACTCTACCGAGATTACTCCCTGGTATTCTGGGAGGGACGCTTATCATCTTTTGGTTTCTGTTTGGTTATTAATCGGTTTATTTGTTGTCCACTGAACGTGTATGCCTAGTCCTTTTCATGTCCAGTCCTAAGTAGTAAAGATTTGGCATTCTTGTTCCATTTCAGGTTATCCAAATGAATATCGAAGAGTCTGCACGCAAGGCCATTACTCAGGAACTGAAAATTAATCAGTCATCACAATGTCCTTATGTTGTCATGTGCTACCAGTCTTTTTACGATAACGGTGCCATTTCAATTATCTTAGAGTACATGGATGGTGGATCTCTAGCAGATTTTCTGAAAAGTGTTAGAAAAATTTCAGAACCATATCTTGCTGCCATCTGTAAGCAGGTTAAAACATGGAAAATCATTTCACCCCTTGTTCTATTTACTTACAGCAGATATCAATTTCTTTATCATCCAACTTGTTTATCTGTTGTCCCATAAATGCAGGTGCTCAAGGGTTTGTTGTATCTTCATCATGAAAAACACATCATCCACCGGGATTTAAAACCTTCTAATTTGTTGATTAATCATAGAGGAGAAGTCAAGATTACGGACTTTGGAGTGAGTGCAATCATGCAAAGCACGTCTGGACAGGCTAATACTTTTGTTGGCACATACAACTATATGTCTGTAAGTAATTTGATTATACATAAGATATTAATGCTGGATTTTCTCTCTTTTACAACAGCATTTCCACTTTCTCAGGCAACCATTATGCAGCCTGTATCTTGAATTTGTAAGATTTTCATGTGCGATTATTTTGTAGCCTGAGAGAATTAGTGGGGGACGATATGACTATAAAAGTGACATTTGGAGCTTGGGCTTGGTATTGCTGGAGTGTGCAACCGGCGAATTCTCAATTACCCCTCCTGTGCCGAATGAAGGCTGGACTAATGTCTATGAACTTATGGTAGCCATTGTTGATCAACCTCCACCTTCTGCACCACCAGACCAATTTTCTCCAGAGTTTTGTTCATTTATATCTGCATGGTAAAGATAAGTCATGCTTGAAGTTTCTTAATGCACCTTCTAATACTCATAGCACCGAACCTTTCATATTTTTTTTCCCCATATAAATTTATTTGTTTCTGAGGATGTTCATTTGCAGTTGAATTAAGATCAAGAAAAAAAAGGAAGTCATGAAGTATTTTTTTTATCCATGTCCAATGTTTTTCCATTTATTTCCAGTCTTTTTCTTCATTTTTGAAATATCATTGGATGAGTACTCTTTTCCCTGATCTATGGCATGCTCCACATAATTTGGTTTTAGGGCTGCAAGCTGTTTTTTTTTTTAATGGGAATTTAATGCTCTGGTTTTTACCCATTTTCAATACCTCTGTAGTAACTTTGACCCAGATAATCTTTTGAAGTTACTGATTTTCATTCCTTGGTTCTTTGTTTTCTTTCCTTTTCTTTTGTCTCCAGTGTGCAGAAAGATCCAAAGGATAGACAGTCAGCACATGAACTGATGGTATTTGAAGTCCCATGATTGTTCTTCTGGGTGGGGCAATTAGCTGCCCACCAAGTATTAATGGCACTTCATGTCCGCTCTCTAACACTCTTTTCTCATCTCTATCAGTATGGATTGCTATTAATACTCGGCAGAGTGCTAATAACCACCCTTTCCCCCCCCTCTTTGTAGCCATGTTTATGCTATGAGTGGACACTTACAGATCTGACTTTTTTTCACTTTCTAATTTCAATACCAGGAACACCCATTCATGAACATGTATGAGGACCAGCATGTGGATCTCTCGTCATACTTTACAAATGCCGGTTCTCTTGCAACCCTTTGAAACTTGTGGTAAGTCTAAGTTTTCCATTTATGTCCTTGCTGAAATCATTAGTTCAAGTTTCTTTGTATGGAGTTCATGTGAAGATGTAGTTGCATAATCCAGGTCTTATAATCATATAAAAGTTAAGCCTGTTTGTCTATTTGACTAATGCATTTACCGTGTGAACCATAATTCTCATGAGAATTCATGTTCTTGAACTTAGGCTATTGTGCTTGACAAAAGTTCTGTTTTACAAGCAGATACCCTATGATTGCGATCTTGAAGGCCTGAAGAAAGATTCTTAAATGTCATCGTGCGGCTTAAAATAAATCAACTTGCTGCAATTACAATTTCCAGGGCTGAGGTTTTCAAAGCATTTGCAATTCACAAAACATCCCAGGGTCATAATATTTAGTGTATGCCATGCACTAATCATGGAATAGAGAGCGTATGGTTTCAAGGAAGCTTCTTGTTTGTGAGAGATATCATTGGAATATGGTTTCCTGTGTAACTTACCGAAATGATTTTTTTTTTTTTATTGTTTTAGTTGGATGTCGAGTGTTGCAAATGCATCAAACTCCTATGTGAAAGGTGTCAATATATGGCTGTGTGTGACTTTGAGCTTGCAAACTATGAGGAACTCACGAGTTCTTTTGAGTTTTGACCATTTGAAGGCTCATCTGTCTACGTTTGAGTAGTCACGAGCTGGTTTTCCCTGACAGAATCGTAATTGGACAATCCGAAGAGTTGCTCACTTGTGATCATATCCGCTACATGAGAATACTTCTCTGTATAGGTTTATCACGGGAGACACTGAATTTGCTGATCAAGAAAATTTGAAGAAACTAGTTTGAGCTCTATAGCCTTGCAACTAGACCTCTGAGCGAGCATTTAAAATAGATTACTTCTTTATTCTATTTCTCAAGAAAGAAAAAAACAATTTAAAAAAAAAAACATAAAATTCCCAAAAGGACTAAATTATTAAGAAATTAAAATATAGGGGCTAAATAAGTAGTTTTAAAACTGAGGATTAATTAATTAGTTTTGTTCAACCACACGTACTAACTTATAATTTACTCCATTTATCTTTATTATGGACTAACACCGGCATCTTTCCTTTTTCGTATGATTTTCACGTATATCGGTCTACAACGGTTTATTTGGTAATCATTTTGTTTTTCAATTTTTTTTTATTTATGTTCAGATTTTTGAAAACAAAACTAGAAAAATATTTTTTTATTGTAATAAAAAGTCCAAACCAACAACTACAGTCACAATATTTGAAAACCACTATATTTTGAGAGATTTTGACAATTAATTGTTGTTTTTTTATATTTTCAAAAACAAAACATAAAATATAAAATAGGCTCCTAAATATGTCGGGATAAAACTTTTTAATTTTTAAAAACTAAAAGTGGTGTGTATGAAAAATCTGGGAAGAAAAAAAAAATCCTAGTGAGGGTCAAGCTCGAATAGCCATACATCCTAGTTTAATATTCTTCGAACCCAACAGGTTGACCGTAATATTTTTAGGTCTCGACCTGGTATCTCTATCCTAGGCACACCTTAATGTATTTTTTTTTTAATTTTGAGAAGTTAGCAGCGCCATGCACCACCTGCTAACACACACTCTATGCACTAATAAACCATCCAATAGTGTTCTTGACGCCAACCAAATTCTCTGTATAAAGCATAAGCACAGTCGCCTGTGTGTGGCTCATCCTCTCCTTCAATGACACGATGAAGCACCATAACTAATGGCGAGCACCAACTTCTTTACCAATGGAACAACAAACAACAACTCACTTGAAATTCCATTCTTCTTGAGGTAAGCTGACTTGAACTGCCTATGGTACTAGATAAAACATTGATGTTCAAGCCATTTACGCTCATTCAAGGGCTTCACACTAGTTTATTCAATCACACATACTCCCTACTATCTTCATTCCATTTCTCTTTTCAGTACATTATTTTTCCTTCTACATGTACTAACTTAAACCTTAAAAGGTCTCTTATTTCGACATGAGATTTATTTTTGCAGGAACAATCAAGCCTAAAACAAAGTCTACATCCAAACCCATACACTTCAGCCCAAAACATAGCCATGGAAAGCCTAATCAAATTCTAAAGGTCTTACAACTTCATTGATAGCGCTGTTTGTGGTGAATAAAAAAAGCTAGTTCATTCTCGTTCACACTTAGCACTAAACATTTCTTTCCATGATTGATGACTTTGACACTGCAAGATGCAAGATGGTAACTAACCTCTTAACCACAAGGATACTAGCTCTTCCTAATCTCCAAGTACTCTCCCACCAAGTGAGTGTGCTTAATAGCTTCACACTTTTTCTCGTACTCAATGGAAAACACAATGCCTAGCACCATTGCATGCACTGAATGCACAAAGATAACTATAACTCCTTGAGGGAATATGTTATAACAACATGCAAGTTAGTAGGCATGAGAACACTTATACTCCAACCCTATTAAGTCGCGCCAAACACTCTTGAACAAGTCCTGGATATAAAAGTGGTTGTTATCATCAACTTATTCTAAATCTTTACTTGTGTGCTTCCTATAAAAAAGGACCCAAATATGAGACGAGACTAGTAACTATATGAGTTTTTAAGAACGAACACCACCTCCACCAAGTGGAAGATTCTGCACTTTATCATCAAGTGATACATGATAATATCTACAAAGATTGCATCTTTGTGAATGCTAACTTAGACAACTACAATAGTCTTAAAAATCCAAGAGAGCACATATAGAACATGAAAAGCATCTTAGAGCTTGTACTGCAAAAAAAATGATGATATATGTAAAATCTTCTTAACAACATTTTGTGGATCTACTCAGATGTGATATCACAACCTTAAGCCTGACAACATCTTTGTCCTTTATGATTTCTACGATTAAACTTAACTCCTGTTTTAGCATGCATGTAACAGTTAAACATTGGGTTTACATGAAATAAAATATATTTTGATTGGTTCACAAAGAATTTTATGTGACTATAACATCAATACTATTCTTTTATTAATTTGTTGTAGAAAAAAGTATTACTTTATATAAAACACTTTTTGATTGGTTATTTATTTACAAAATTACAATAGAAAAAATATTAATATTTCCATTAATTATGGCTAAAAAACTCAAGAAAATAATGAATGAAATTTCAGAAATCATATATTCTAACTAAAAAAATAATTTTACATGCCTAACAAAAAAAAAAAAAAAGCAAACCCTTTGCTAAACTTATTTTTATGTATTTCTTTTCTTAGAAATGAAACTATGAAGTCCAAGTGATCTTTTCATTAAAGAAATTTTTTTTTGTTTATCTTAGCTGAATGTTTTGTTTTTGTTGTGGTTAAAAGAAAAAAAAATTAAACATCAACTTAAAAAATAAATAAAAATTAAACCAATAAAATTTATATACGACATAAAACTTAAGAGATATATATTGAAATAAATCTTGAGTTTTAAAATATTTATGAACCCAAAGGGGAGATTATTTTTTTTAGATATATACCAATCATATTTTTAATATTATCTTCTTACAATTGATCCTCAAGCAAAAAACTAGTAAAAAATTTTTAATTTTCTTTGATTATATTAATTTTTGCTGGCATTAGTATTTAATATTATAATTATTGTTTTCTTTAGAACAATAGTATAACTTTCTAAATAGAGCAATCAGATATTAACTTGAATTTATTTGGTTTAATGATAGTAGAAGTATATGTGATATTGATTTTTTTATATATATAAAAAAAATATTCTTGCTTTTAATTTAAACAATTAAATCCTTATGTTTTAATCCTTTAGACAACATAAATCTCTCAAGCTATAATCAATCCAGTTTTTTTTTTTATTAATTTTGATTTGAATAAATAACATAATATAACATCTATAACACTTTGCATCTCTATTTTTATGAAATTATAAATTACATCCTCAATACTAGGAATTAAGGATTATATTACTAGAATTATAAAAATACTAAATTACCCCTATATGATCACAATTTCTCACTTGTTCTCTGTAATATCTCACATCGGCGGGTGAGGACTTGAGGAAGGGCCTTATATGAGCATGCTCACCTTGACTAGTAAGACACCTTTTAGGGCTATGTGTGGCTGCCAAGAAAACATCCGTAAGGCCCGTGGGCCAATGCGGATAATATCTTGCTAGTGGGGTGGGGTGGGGTGTTACATTTGGTATCAGAGCCCGGCTCACTGATTGTCTGATGGTGCCGACGGGGTTGTCAGGCTCCTTAAGAGGGGTGAATCGTAATATCCCACATCGGTGGGTGAGGACTTGAGGGAGGGTTTTATATGAGCATGCTCACTTGACTAGTAAGACGCATTTTGAGGCCATGCATGGCTGCCAAGAACAAATTCATGAGGCCCGTGGACCAAAATGGACAATATCTTGTTAGTGGGGTGGGGTGTTACACTCTCATTCTCTCCTCTGCCTTATGATCTTGTTCTTGTATAGAGAAATTAAATTCAAAATTAAACCCTTCAACCAAATTCTACCCTATTTTTTTTCTTCTAAGAAGACTCTTTTTCTCTATATGATTTTACCTTTTAATCTTTGCTTAGTTAAGGACAATCTAGTGATGTTTAGGTTATACTAATTGTATTTATATGTAATACTAGTCAAGTGTCTAAAGCCTTTCAACTTGTTGTTTATGGCTACTCAATTTTTCTCTCACTTCTTCGTGATATTGCTTTGACATGTTTCTTAGGATTGGTAATAGTGTTACTTGGCAAAGTTTCTTGTGTCCTTCATGTAAGAATGTTTGAAAGCTGACTAATTTGAGCTTCAAGGTTATGAACCAAAACTGAAATGTTTTGGATCGTTAAATCTATCATTTACATTTATTGCATGAACATTTTCTTAATTGTCGGCTTCTTTTCTTGTTGTGGAGAGTTTTAAGGTGGTTTAACTACTCCTTGATTATTGCTCCATGAAAATTTAGGTTGATTTCACTATTCATGATTAAATATTTGGGGTTATTTCACCATTTAGGATTATGCTCGAAAAATGATTGTTTTGGTGTTGAAAATTGGACATAGAATTTGATTGAGAAAAAGGCTTCTCAACTTGGCAATTGATACTTGAGAGATTTCATGCATAATAATCACACACAACATTAGTTTAAATAGCATTAACGTTCATCTTACATAGTTGTTTAGATAAATTTGTTACTTGTGCTACCAATTTGGTAATAGAATCAAGTTTAAGAAATTTAGCCGCCTTTCTTTGAATTGATCTCTTAGAAGGCCATTGATAGTTGTTGGATGCAAATTCTTCCAAAACTTCATAAGTTGTTTCATGAGTTTTACTCATCAAAGCTCCTACAGCTACTACATCAATCATGTACTTATTTGTAACTCCTAAACTATTATGGAATGTTTAGACTTGAAGTCATGATAAAAGTTCATAATGTGAACACTTTATTAATAAATCCTTATATCTCTCATATGCTTCATACAAAGATTCATTATTAAATTGAGTAAATATGATAATATCATTCTTTGGCTATGCTGTCTTGGATGGAGGAAAATACTTTCCTAAATTTTTTTATGCTAACTCTTATCAAGTAGTGATGACACCAACTGGTAAAGAATTTAGTCATGCCTTCACTTTTTCTTTAAGTGAATAAAGAAAACTCTCAACCGACTAACATCATTTGTCACTCTATTGTGCTTGAAGGTGTTAGAAATCTTTAGAAAATTTATGATATGAACATTAGGGACCTCCTACGATGGCCCCCAAACTGAACAGTTTATTATATCATTTGAATTATCACCAGCTTAATCTTAAAATTATTGGCTTATATAATCAACCTCATTATGGTAAATGCAAACCCATTAACCAAATAGTACCTCAAAGCTCTATCTACCTCTTTATTCCACTGCTCCACCACAATAATGGAAAATGTGATGATTTCTTGCCTCTTTTTATTGATCTCACACAAAGTTCTCTCAATTATAGGATCAAAAAGTGCAAGCTCTAATGGTTTATAATGGGATATACACTTATAAATCTTGAAATAAAAAGAAAAGAAAAATTGAGATTTAACCAAAGCAATATTTAATAATAATAATAATAATAATAATAATAATAATAAGTAACAATCTAGCTAGTATCAATATCAATAACAAATAATTAATTATTGATAACAACATAATAAACTTGGTGTAATAATAACTACAAGTGAACAAAATCCCAATAAGTAGTAAAGTTTTTATGAGGAAAAGAGTGTCGAACCCACAAGGAGTAATTATATTGTTGAGTATTGAAATTTACCAAATTAATTACTATTTAGAAATGAAACTAAAATTTAATATAATTAAGCACCTAAATTAAACTAAAATGTTTGACTAAAGTAAATTAAAAGAAATAGAGAATAAAACTTAAGGTTTTAAGGATAATAAAAATAAATCTAGAAATTTTAATTTCATCTAGTTAATCCTATATAATTTATTATTTCTTGTTATAAATTCAAAATCCTCAAGTTGATGATTAAAAGATCTTTTAATTATTTAATTTTTTTTCTCTCAAATAACATTAAAAATATCTCCACCTAATAATTCAACATATCTTTATGTACATTAAATTATTTAAAGATTCATTAAGTTCTTTGCATTTTTCCACAATGTCACTAATCGCAGTAAAATATCTCTATCTTTTGATCAACTAATGGTGTTTAATCCTGAAAGTTTTAATCATAAACTACCTTTCAACACTAACATGAAAGAAATTGAAAATAAAATAACTTGGAATTTAAATTGTGTAATCAAAACTAGACTATATCAAAAGCTCTATAAAAATAACTTTAGTTCATAACGAATATAAAATAAATCATGTTTTCATTAGAATACAATAAACTAAAATTAAGGAGAAAATGAAATTGTTTTGCTTGGAATCGATTGACGAAGCACTCAGTGTCTAGTTTCTCTTGGTTCTCTTTTCCTCTCCTTCTCTTATTTTAATGGTAAAAAAATATATCTCATTTGTTATTTTCTCTGGTCTTGGTCTTTTCCCTTAATCTCCTCTTTTTTCTTTGGTCTAAAATCTCTCCTTATTTGTTTCTTGATTTTCCTTTCAAAACTGGCAAATTCTAAGTTTTGACTTCAAGCCCTATTTTAGCTATCAAAAACACTTATTTTAAGAAAGTCATAAATATAAAAGTTGTAGACATTCCTCTTAGCTTTGTTCTAACACCAAGAGATCATAATGTAGATATCTATAGAGAAAGTTATGTCTAAATTACCAAGATGTGTTTCTAAAATTTCTAGTAAGAAAATTTTCTATTCTTATAATAGGAAATTTCACTTTTCTTCTTCTTTTCTTTCCCAAAACATGTACACAATCTCTTCAGGGTAAATTTATTTTATGTGGCTTAAAGGCAAAGCAAACCAAAATCAACCATTGGATTTCAAGAATGAATATAAACCATTCATTTGATAACTTGAACACAAAACAAAGAAAAATGGACTCTTAGATTAGGAGAATTGATTGTAGACTATTTGATTAAAAAAATGAGTTACTTAGTGAGAGGGTTTTCAATTTTCAAATTGATCATCTTCCTTCCACAATTACAATTAGATCATTAAAAATAAAAATGCATTTTTCCTTTTCTTTTTCTTTCTATTTTAGATTCTTTGGAAAAGACGCCAAAAACAACGCAAATGCATCAAAAATATATTTTTTGGTTTTTTGTTGTTTTTTTTATTTTTTGTTTTTTTCAAAAAAAATTTAAAAACAATGTAAAAAATTGGGTTGCAATAGATGCTCCCTTTTTATAGCACTTATGAAGCAAAATCTCAACAAGGTTTTGCATCATGAGCTTGTAAAGAAAAGTGTTTGCCTAACTTGTTGGGTGATCTATCCATCCAAAAAAAAAAAATGGTCTCATTATCATGAATGACATGTCCCCGTTTTGAAATTCAATAAACCGGTATATTTTCACGGGCGACTTACGCATTTTAAAATTAAAACATTGATCTATTTTTATAGGCAACCTTCCTATTCAAATTTAAACAGTGATCTATTTTCACGAACGACCTGCTAATTCAAAAACTTATCTATTTTCGCGGGTGACCTGTTCCTTTTTAAATTCAAAGATTTATCTATTTTCATGGGCAAGATGTCCATTTTTAAATTCCAAAAAGAACTTCAACAAGCATTCATGCTTCCCAGAAATCAATTTATTTTCATGGTCGACCTGCCCATTTTAAAATTCAAAAACTAGTCTATTTTTAAGGGTGACCTGCCCTTCTGGGATTCCAAAAGGAAATTCAGCAAGCGTCCATATTTCCCTGAAATTGGTTTATTTTCACGAGCAACCGACCCATTTTGAAAATAAAAAACTGATTTATTTTCACGGGCGACCTGTCCATTTAAAATTCAAAAATTTTAGCCTATTTTTACGGGTGACCTACCATTTTCAAATTCCAAAAAGAATTCCAGCAAGCATTCATACTTCCTTGAAATTGGTCTATTTTCACGGGTGACCTGCCCATTCAAATTCAAACACTAGTCTATTTTCACGGGCGACCTGCTCATTAAAAAACTGGTCTATTTTTACAAGTAACTTGCCCCCTTTGACATTCAAAGATTGACCTATTTTCATGGGTGACCTACCCTTTTTCAAATTGCAAAAAGAACTTTAGCAAGCATCCATGCTTCCTTAAAATTAGTTTATTTTCACGAGCGGCCTATTCATTTTAAAATTCAAAAACTGGTCTATTTTCAAGGGTGCTTTAGCAAACATTCATGCTTCACTGAAATCGGTCTGCTTTCATGGGTGACTTGCCTATTTTGAAATTAAAAAATTAATTTTTTTCACAAACGATCTGTCCTTTTTAAATTCTAAAAAGAACTTCAGCAGAAGTCCATACTTCCCTAAAATTGATCTATTTTCACGGGCGACCTACCTTTTAAAATTTCAAAAAGAACTTTAGTAATCATGCATGCTTCCCTGAAATTGGTTTATTTTCATGGCTTGCCCATTTTAAAATTCAAAAATTGATATATTTTCATAGGTGACCTGCCCTTTTTAAATTCCAAAAAGAACTTCAGTAAACGTTTATGTTTCCCTAAAATTAATCTATTTTCACGGATGATTTGCTAATTTTGAAATTAAAAAACTAGTTTATTTTTATGGGCAACCTGCCCTTTTAAAACTCCAAAAAGAACTTCAATAAGCATTCATGATTCCCTGAAATTGGTCTATTTTTATGGGTAACCTACCCTTAATTCCAAAAAAAAAAATTCAGCAAACATCCATGCTTCCCTAAAGTGATCTATTTTCACAAAAGACTCGTCCATTTTGAAACTCAAAAACTGGTCTATTTTAACCGGAGACTTGCTCTTTTTAAATTCTAAAAGGAACTTCATCAAGCGTCCATGCTTCCCTGATATTGGTCTATTTTCACGGGTGACCTGCCCATTTTGAAATTCAAAAACTAGTCTACTTTCACAAGTGGCCTATCCTTTTCAAATTCTAAAAAGAACTTCACCAAGCATTCATACTTCCCTGAAATTGGTCTATCTTCACGGGCGATCTGTCCATTTTGAAATTCAAAAACTGATCTATTTTTACGAACGACCTGCACTTTTACAATTCAAACTAGGATCTGGGTATTTAGTCATCTACTAGAGAGTTACTTGGTGGAACATCTTTCTTGACATATCATTGATTTTTCTTAAAATCGTTAGCCAATACTTATGGACGAAAGACTTGTTAAGTGTTTTGTGTAGTCAGTTTGTAAAGACAAACAATCCAAAACTAATCTTCTCAAAGCTTCTAGTTTGAATGACATGAAATTCTATCTTCACAGCAATCCCATTCAACTATGATCAAACAGTTTATAGCTTGGTTAACCTAAAATCTCAATCTAGCGATTCCTTTTAACCAAAACTAAAATATTATCTTTAGCTCAGTCAACCTAAAATCTCAATCTAAAGACCCTTTTTAACCAGAACCTTAGTCTTTATCTTCAGCTTGGTCAACCTAAGATTCCATCTGGCTATTCCCTTTAACCAGAACCAAACTCTTTGTCTGCAGTTTGATTAACCTGAAATCCCAACATGGTGATTCCTTTTTAACCAGAATCAAAATCTTTATCTACTAGGAGAACCGTATTGTCACAGCTATTCTCCTGCATAACTGTCTTTTTTTTTCCAACTTATTTGACCTAAAATCTTGAATCTCAACGACCGCCTTCAACTAGAACTTTCCAAGGGTATCTTTAATTATTTTGATTAAATCCGAAACATTTTGATTGTAGAATTGAAAATTGAGATTCCCAATGGTAGGGTTCTCAAAACTTAAATTCTTGATGGTAGGCTTTTTCTTGTAGAATTGAAAATGGAGATTCCTGATGGTAAGGTTCCCAAAACTTAAATTCTTGATGATAGGCTTTTTCTTGTTCTTCTGGGTTTGAAATTTCTTCTTTTCTTGAGAATTTCCTAATAGTAGGGTTTTTTTTTTTCACTTTTCTTCCTGATTGCAAGGTTTAAAAACTATGATTCCTAATGGTAAGGTGCTTTTTTTTTCTTCTTGATAATAGGGTTTGATCAAGTTCTTTTTGAACTTTCCTAATGACTCCTTATTACAGGGTTGACTTGTAGGCTTTTCCTAATGATAAGGTTAACTAGATTTCTTGATGACATGGTTGAATTTCTTGGTGCTTCTTGATTGTAGGGTCAACCTATTCTTTCTAATAACAGGGTTGAATTGATATTTCCTTATCACAAGGTTTGAAATGGGTGCTTCTTGGTTGCAGGGTAAAACATATACTTCTCGATCATAGGGTTGGAAAACTTAGTGTTTCCTGATTATAGGGTCGAGCTATCCTCATTGATGGTAGGGTGAACTGATATTTACCGATCACGGGGTTTGAACATGGTGCTTCCTGATTGTAGGGTTGACCTGATATTTCCTTGCTATCATGGCCTAAGGATTTTTTCTTTATCAACTCAAATTCATCAAAATCTTGCTTGATTTCATCGAGGATTTTTTTATGAAAAATTCATAAACATTTATGCAATGCTTTGGGGTTACATAACATGCATGTATCCTTACTCAGTTTGAAATATAGGCCCCCCTCTATGATGCTCCATCATCATAGGGTGCCTTTATTTACTATCCAAAGCCTTCTCAGTTTTTCTGATTCACCAGCTCATTCGAGTCTACTGTATGTCAATCCTTCACTTAAATATAAATGTAGTACCTATCCTCGTTGTCCACCATGATTATTGCTCTCATTGTTTATCAAGTCTGATCATACTCCTAAGTGTGGTTTTTTTGATTCATTATAAAGGAGATTAACAAATCTTAAACTTTTTAGATTCTTTCAAAATTGCCCTTTAATCAGTTGTGTGTAGTTTGCCAACAATCATCTAGTGTCAACCTCATCTTAGATTGTCAATTAGCCACAATGTTACCTTCATTTAAACCATACTCTTCAAGCATATGTTATCATCAACCTTTATAGAATTGTTAAGTCATTTAGATAAACAACAAAGGCTTATCGTTGTATGCTCAATGTTCTTCTTAATGAATTCCTCTTAGACCATCTAACCAGATAATGAAAAGAAATGTATTGTCATCATAAAAAATATTCCCTTTTATCACCCACATTCATATGGTGAGATGCAATTTGAATCAATGGGCTTCAAAGTAGATTGTCCCTCAGTCAGTGTTGGAGACGTGTATTTATTTAAATACACTCATACGATCATATCTTTCTAGTGTCATAATCATACTTTAGAGGGTAAACCAAGATTTTAGACATGAAGATGCCTCTTAAGTGCATCGTTACTCTCAACTGTTGTTGGAGTTCATTAAATCATAAATTGTCTTTGAGCAACATTGTTCTCAGTTAATCTAATCGTGCTTATTCTTTTGTCTATCATCAAGAGGTTTTTATCATTGCCATAGCTTTGATGGATTTCACTGATTCATCATTTGATTTTTCCTATTGGCTAATCTGAATATTGTTTGTTTTCATTCCCAAGGTCCATTATATTGCCCTTAACTGCTCAACTTTTCAAGGATGATCAAGAAGTGTTGATGATTTTTTTTGTTCAAGAATTTTCTCTTGTTCTGGAATTAACTCGCACATTTTAAAGATCATGTCTATTTCAAGTCTAATTGTTGAAATAAAATCAAAGAGATGTTAGTTTTTAAAAGTAATTTTGAAAATCAAGCTTCTTTGGTCACAGACGCAACACACACCATTCAATACATGCAATCCTTTGCTTATTTTGTATTTTGAAAACAGAAATTGACCCAATGTAAGATTAAAATAGTTTTCCTATAGTTTTGTGTCAATTTTAATCTCTGATTTTGGATATGTCATTTGAAGGTACATGACGATATGACTTTCTGTGGATTTCAACAACAAGAGGTTTTGAGTAAAGACTCGAGGTTCTGTTGAAATTTTGTCTCTTTTGAGCATCCATTTTATCAACTTGCATAATAACCAGTAACTTAGTTCATAAAGCCACGACTCTTATGAAAAAGCTCTTCAAGTTTTGAGAGCATCATTTATCAGTTCAAATCACTTACTTGATTACAAATGACTTTTAAAAGCACGTAATGCAAGCTATGGTTCATGACTATGAAAGAAAAGTAAATTCATAAGCCCAGAAGTGTTTAAGGGTTTCAAAGACCTAAGATCACCATTAACTATTCATTAACTTTCTTTCTCTTGCTGTCTTTGTAGAAGAAAGTGACATGCCATATATTTCATCAATAAATCTTGTTTCCTAAACCTGGACAGGAAACTCCATCATAATGACATATAATCATGCCTCACTCTTAATAGAATTTTTGATTGGTCAAAACTTTCAATGTTATCAATCAAGGTCAAATATTGGATTATCACGATGCCACTTTTTCATTGTCAATCTCGAACTTAAAGAGAATGTTAAAGCTCATTATCCATCAGTTATCTTCTAATACTTATTTACCTCAAATTTCAATTCAAATAAAAGGTCAAGGTTCTCTGTCAATCATTAGCCCGTCATTTTCTCATTTCTATTTCACTATCTTTGTAAAAGAATGACATATAACCATGACACAGATTCTATGTTCACCTAAAAGATCAATATTCTCTTAATAGAGGCCATAAAGCAAATCCAACTTTTCTTTTAATGGATACCCAAATCTAAGCATTTGAATACACTAAAGGCTTCATTATAGATACCTAAAAAACATGTTCATAGTTCAGTATCTTTTTTTTTTTTTTACTTTTGCCCTCAACATCAACTTTTGGTATTTGTTAAGCCATTCCTCAATTAAAAACCTTTTTTTCCCTTCTAGACTCGATAAGAATTTTCCTACCTTTAACCTTGACTTGCCTTTTAAGTTCAGGCAATTTCTACTTTTTGGTTTTCATACGACCTTCCTCAAAGTTTTCTTGGATGCCCTTAGTCTAGGGCTTTTTCACTTTTAGCCTTTTCTCAATCGTTAGGCTTTCATTCTTAGCATTTTCTTTACCATTGATTTTACTATTGTCTTCATTTTTTTTTACCAAAAATCCTTTATTTGCCCCCAGTATGAGATGTGATCCATGTTAGGATTTTTTTTAAAAGAAATATTCCATCGGGCTCAAAATAATATTACAAAGGGTATATATTTCAAGAATTGTGAAAGGAATAAACAAAGATAACATTTTATTATTTCAAGCAAGGTTGATTAAAACCGATAAATTTTGACATCAACCAATGTAATGATTTAAACTTGCAAGGAATCATGATTCACAAGTCTATAACTACCGAATTCACTGCATGTCATTATGCATACTGCTAAAATTTAGCTGCATGATATGTGGTTCAAATTTGTATGTGAGATCAAAATTTATTTGGTCACCCCATATCATTTTTCATGTCATTTAAACAAACATTGAATCATTTCTGCAATCAAAACACTTTTAATTTTTCAAGATTAACTAGCCTTAATCTCGCATGTTGGAGTTTGATCAAAATATTTTGTCAAAATAAAATGCTAAACATCTCTTGATTTCAAAACAACAAAGAGTTAAAGAAAATACATATTTCATTAAAAGAACGGGGTGTGATCACATAGCAAAAGTGTGTTAAATAACAAAATTCTATAACAAAATCATTGACAATGCGACACCTTAATCAGCTTCTCTAGCAATCATTTGTATCTTGTCATCATTTATCGATCTTTGTCATGATGATCTAATGACAATATGATCGATGACACCATCCTTCACAAACTCAACTTGCCTCTTATTCACCAATTTTCAGACCTGATTCTTGAAGTTCTTACAACTATTCGCATCTCATCTAGATTATTCCACCTAGACAATGGTGCCTTTGGGCAATTTTTCTTGAGGATATGACAATTCCAATGTTGTGTCCAATTGTGCTCTTTCCTCGGCAAGAAAGGTGAAATGAAATGGGAGGCATCCATGGAGTAAACCTTTACCTAATTGCAACACATCAATGCTTTCGGTCTTGAAGTTAAAGAATGTCACATCAGGAAAATATTCTCTCATCAGTACAATATCAGCATTGCAAAAAGCCAAAGGATTTACATGGGATTCTTTCTTTGTTAAAACCCCTATGTTTATTGAATGCATTTTATTCCATTGGATAAACGCCTAAATTCCCCAATAGTCTTTATTGATGAATATATCAAACCTTCATAAATGACATCCCAGCATAGGTCACAAGCTCAGTTCATAGTAGAGTAAATACTCTTGTTACCGGCTTGTAAAAAACCATAAGCAATGTTTCTTTCAAATTTCCTATTTATGTTAAGAAAGTTTAGTTATTTTTTTATTAATTTATGCTAGATTTGTTATTATTTGTTATGTCTTTTAGCTAAACTATTTATTTATTTACCATGGAATTTTATTTTTTATTTTTGTGCTTTATTTTATAAAAAAAAATATTATTTTATTTTTTTCCTTAATTAAGAAGGAAACAATTATGGATTTATTGATGAAACTTGATTCAATTTTTTTTTTATTATTACAGGCATGGTTTTTCAATTTAAATTTTTTTATTATTACAGGCATGGTTTTTCAATTTAAATTTTTTTATGAAATTATGATTTTATGCACTCTCAATTTTACAATTTTTACATAATATTTATTTTTATTTTTGAAGTTTTTCTAAGTTCTAAAAATAAAATAAAGCAATCATCTAGGAAAACAATAAAAAAGAAAAAAAAATCAAGCATAATTAATAAAAAAAAATCAACAAGTCTTTTTTTTAATCTTTTGAAATAAAGTAAATAACAAAATTTGAAAAATAATCTTTAGGTATAAATAAATTAAAAGTTTGCAAAAGTTTAACAAATTTTTTTTTTTAATTTTTAATCTATTTTCCTTTTTTCTTGAAATAGAAAGTTAATACATGTCCTCCCTTTTTTTTTGAAGTCAAAAGTGATTAAAAATTGGGTTGATTATAGACAAATGGACCCTTGTTGTCTAATTGACAACCATTAAAATCCAATTGTTCAAATTGAAACCAAAAGGATATTTTTGTTAAAAATAATACACCTATAATGTCAATAAACCAAATTTACTTATAAGGCTTGAATATTAAGAAAAAAGAACGTACAAGTGAGTATTATTAATGTCTGGAAATTGAGATTACTTTAAAAAAAAAAAACCACAAAACTATGTAGATTTTCTTGGTCAACCCTCCGAGTTCCATTTTATTTATTTTTAACAATTATATAAAAAAAAGCATAAAAACTTACAAAGAAATTTAGTTCGCAATTAAAGTGTGTAATACAAATTTCACGTTAAATTTAAATTTTTAAAGTTATTTAGATTGTGTGATGGAAAAAAAACTAATTTTAGTGTAGCTTGAGATCATCATTATTTCTAAAAAAAGATGAATATTATTTTTAACAAAATCATATAACATCATGATTTTATGAACAATATAGAGTTCTAATATATTTCTAAGAAAATATTAGTAATCAAGAATCAAATATAATATATTGTAAAAAGTAGGTATTTGTTCTTTTCGCTTTTTGTCGGATAAATATATTTTAAGAACATAGATTAGGAAATTAAATGATATAGAAGTCATTAATTAGATTAGAATAAATAAATAAATGCTAAGTAGTCTCTCAACATATTAGTACTTCACTCATTTAAGGAGAAACAACTCAAATCACATGCAACGCACGAACTGTAAGAACTGGTTAGGGAAAAGGAAAAAAGAAGAAGAAACTATGGTGTTCAAGTGGATAGAATTGAAGCTGAGATATTCGAAAAATAAGTTTATATATAAAAAAAAAAATAGATACTAAATATGCATTATCCTTTTCCAATCCGATATCAAATTTCTCAGAACACCGACACACAGCCACAAACAAATGTAGACAGCTGCCGCTGAATTAACCAACGAAGCTGGTGTAGAAATAAAACCTTTGTAATAGGAGCGGCAGTGTCCTGATTGCATCTATTTTTGGGTTGTTTCAAGATAAAAGAGCCTGCAAAAAGAGAGAGGGTTAATTTGTACACTTCAAGTCATGCTTGTGCCCTGAACATGTACATCCTCCATGCACAGTTTACAAGGGAGAAATAATGCTATAAACAAGAACCACATGCATTAAAACCCACATCAAATGCTACTCTCTCCAAACCACTTGAAATTCGAAAGCAAGTTCAGTCTAAATAAAAAAATATATTGTAGCTCAACTGGTCGTGCTCTAGATTTGCTCTCTAAATGTTATCAGTTCAAGTCTGACAAATCTCAGGGCCATTGAAGTCTTATATGGTCGTTAACTTCAGGACCCGTGGGATTAGTCGAGGTGCGTGCAAGCTAACCCAAACACCCACGTTAATAAAAAAACAAAAAAAAAAAACACATCTTGTCAACAGGGTGATGCCAGATTTTCTTGAATTAACACACCTGTAATCAGCACAGATGGATGGCATTCAAAAGCCCTCCTCCTCCAAAGGGGACTAGGACCAGTCAAGCTTATGATGCCTTTTTATGGCTCATCTAACTGGTCCTGCTAGTAAAACCATTATCCATAGTTATTGATCAATCAGGTTTTGTAGTGATACAGAGAAACCATAGCCAATTCTGGCAGAAGTATTGTTGACTTACAAGAATTAGAGAGAGGCACCAACCTGGACATCTGAAGTCCAAAGAGCTGTCCTTGTACGATTCTTCTCCCAAAGTGCAGATCTAGCTTGGCAATGGCTTTCTCAAATGCCTGCACAAAAACATAGCAAGGAAAACTGAAAGGATCTTGTAACATATATTCGTGAATACTATGACTATATAACCTTAAGCAACTCTGGTTGGCATATAAAAAAAAAAGTAGGACCTTGATCATTTCTAAAAGACAATGGAAGAGAAATGGTAAACAGCTGAAACCAAACATTGAGACAGGCATTGATGGTGAAGAAATGCTAGGAACACTTCAGTAACTAATTTGAGTTTCAGTTAAGCATTGTGTCTGTGTACACGAGCAAGGACAAATAGTGCAGCAAACCACATCATTAAGCCTGGGCAATTTAAACTACTTCGAAAGGTTTACTATAGTCTTAAACCTTTTAAGTTTATCCATGCATCAATGAACACTCTGATATAGTCTATTAGATTTTGAGAAGCATTTGCCCATTCAGAACTTCCAGTTTAGTTTTTTATGCACGGTAACAAATGCTGAGATGAGAAACAAACATCATGAAGACATTCCTTACAATAACTTATTCTACTGTCAACTATATCTTGATTTGGCTTTAAAGGACAGCCAATCAATAGCTAAATCTGTTAGATCAACATATAAACAACCAGAGTGACGGATAATAGGTTTGCCTTGGTCAAGTAAACTGAAGGGTGAATTTATTTGGATGTGAAAGAGGGCACCCAGCATTGCATTCCAGGCACGAATAAATCTGCAAAGAAAATTCAAGCCAGACCTCTGATTGTAGCAACATACCCTGCAAATATCAAGGTCATCCATTTTAAAAGGGCCAATGGGGAGAAACACAATTCAACGATTATTAATTAGGGTCATTTCTTGGTCTAATGGTAAAAGCATTGACCTGTCAGGTTTCAGCACAATTTCCATATCTCTGTATACAGATAAAATCTGCCAACATGAATTCTATTGAAAGAACAAAACAAAGATGGGTGAGGAAAACTCTTACCATGAACTGCCCTTATAGATTACATTTAATGGGAACCTGTAAACGAATCAAGAGGCAAATATATCAAAGAGAAGACAAAAACTTTATTGTCTTTGGATCTTTTCTTGAGACTTGTCAGGGACTAACTCTCAAAGAAGTTACTGCATCTAATAAAGTCAGTATTATCATAACTTTGACAGTAACGATATCTATTAAGAATCAGAAACTAAGTAGACAAGAAGAGATCTCTGAGAATGTCTGCAAGATATAAATCACTGATCAAAAAGCTGATTTTATTAGAAATATAAAATGTATGTACAGGAGGCATTGTTCTCTGATTTGTAAAAGCTACAGCCAGGATACAGTGTTTGCTAACATGTAAATTATAGGACAAACTAGCTTGTACCTTGAACAAAAGATCTTTATGGCGAAGGTACCAACTTAATACAGGAACAAAATCCAAAGCATCCAAAAGGTTCACTTGAAAATCTTGTGAAGTCTACAAAAGAATCTATATAACCTAATTGTGGACCGGTGGCCGAATGACCATCCATATAACTGGTCATTTTTTGACAACAGTGATTATGTGTTGTTTGTCAATAGTATAATGAACAAGACTATACAGAGAAAGACTTCAAACCATCATATTTAGATCTGAAAGGTCATCCATTGGAATTTCAAGGCCCATGAAATCAATGTCACCATGCTCTTGTAATCCATCATCATCAATGTTCAGCCATGAACCCAGATCCTGCCCTTGGCTGTCATCTAATACATCTATTCCTGGCAGCTGCAGGTTGGACAAATCAATAGCATCATCCAACACATCCAAGCCAAACCTATCCTTTTCCTTTGCTTTGCTATTACTGTTGTTTTCACTTGACTTTGCCTCGGAAGGCAAAGTTGTTTTAGGTTGCTCCGATATCTTGCCAACAAGGCCATTCACAGAAACAGACAGTTGAGTTGTTTTTTGCTTGGGCTTCGTTTTAGTTTTCCGCTCCCCCTTTTGATTAGATAATGTTGGTCGACCAATTTTATTAGATCCGTTTCTAGATAAAACCTCTCTGTTGTGCCCCTTTCCTTCCCTGTCTCTCTCACTCCTCTTCCCTTTTGTACTGCTCGATAGCGAACCTCCTATTCCTGATGGAGCACTTGATGGGCTACCAACAACATCATCAAGCAACAACTCCCTCTTCTTCATCCTGTTTGACCATGTATCTTCCTTACCAGTAATTTGTTCCGATAAGCGATTAACAGGTGGAAGCAGATCAGAAGGATTTGAGATGTGGCTATCCCCATTCTGACCCAAATGTAAAGTTCGAGGACTTGGCTGTGAACCCATGGAAGCTGCAGAAAACAAAAATAACAGTCCAAAATTGTTCCATGTGACTGGAAAACACAAATACAAAGGGTAAAACGAAACATCACAGACAACAAGAACCCATAAAAAAGAGATTTAAAGAAAACACATCCACACATGAATGAATTCCAGAAGCAAATTCTGAGACATCAGAAAAAATACCTGAAACTCTGGCTTCCAAAGAGCGGGTTGAGGAATTGCCATACAACTTTGCAGATTCACCATCAGTAGGAGTATCCACTGATTGTGCACCATTTAGGCGGGCAGTCCCAGAAAGGAACATATCCCTAAAGGAGGGCTCACTGAAGCAGCTGTTTCCTGTAACTTCAAATTTATGACATCGCTCTAAAGTTCGTTTAACAAATGCTAAGGCAGCTTGCTTGGCCATTTTGCTACTGGAACTCTTCCCACCAGTGGCATTAGGACCCCAACAAGTCTATTAAATAATGCTGTGTTAGCTAACCATCAAATATATATCCTGAAGTTTTTAAACAATAAACTACCAGCCACCAGCATGAGTTCAGATATATTGGGCATCATAGCCCTTTGGTCCCCAGTCTCATTATACCAATATATTCATACCCAAACATGAAAAGAAAAGTGAATGTATGAAGTATAGGAAAGGAGAATAAAGTGTGAAAATTACCCTGTACTTTTCATAAGCCATTGTGACGAGTTTGTCATGAGCACGTTGTTCAAATTCCCTATACAGTCATGTAGTATCATGAGTACATTGTGAGAGTTCAAGTGAAAAGGCAAAAACACACTTGGATTTATAGCAAGAATAAATTCTTTACTTTTCTTGGAGTTCTTTTATTTCTGAGGCATGTTTCAACAGCTTGTCTAATAAACCTTTCTTCCTTGAAACCTATCATAATAACAAACAAAACCATGAGATGACCTCCTTTAAAGGATGAATTCATTGCAGGATGGAAAGTTCAACAGTATGTTTCAATGCAAGCAATAGATTCATATTTCAACTTCCTACTAAAAATGAAGAGTTAAAAACTTCACCATTCTGTAGAATATTGAAAAACAATCATATGACATCAAAAAGACAGGAAAAAGTGGAAAACAAAAGAGAAACATAAGTCTTGCTTGACTTAATATAAGAGATGTACATAATATAAATACATATACAGAGAGTGAGAGGGAAAGAGAATTAAAGGATAATTGATTGAAGTCATTTGCTATTAAGGCTTTTACAGTAAAATCAGAAGTACCTGCCCATGTTGATTCTCCTCTAATTTGCTGATGTGCCCACAGATTCCTTCATCATCCATCGGCATGTCAGGCTGTTTAAGGAAGATTATGTAATAAATGGCATACATTAACAGATCTTAGTGCTGTTGCAATAACATTACATATGACATTCGAAGGCAATCCCAGAAACCATTGAGCCAAATCCCCCCGTGCTCCCACCTCCCCACAACTGAGAGAAAAGAAACTTTAAAAAGGAGGCAGAAAGAAGAAAGGGAAAAGGAAAATAAGCTCCAAAAAAACGTTTCATTTAAATCCTGACTAAAGAATCAAACATCTGAAGCCATTATGCTGCTGAAATTAGATGATCCAACACATTACCCAGCCTCATGGTCCGAAGACAAATCAAATGCAGGAAAAGAATGATGAAACAGTGAAAAGAATAATGTTAATGTGGAAATAAACTAACGTTAATGTGGAAATAAACTTACCATTGATTCAGGAAAAATTCCCAGACTAAGAACCTCCAAACGAAGTTTTTCTTCTATCTTCATATTATCATATTGAAATTTGGAACAGGCCATCCCTGGTACCAATGCATGGTCTGAAAGGACACCATTTATGGTATTTCTGAAGCTTGAGTCAATACCCATGTTTGGGATGCCTGAAATATCATTATCTGTCTCATCATGGTCTGGCTTCCCACTCACCTTGCAACCACTAAATGCAACATGTCCAGAAAACTGAAAATTATCTAGGTGATTCACACAATTTGATTCCAACTCCTCATGTAGCTCGAAATCAGTTCCATATGCATCAAATTCCAGGTCTGCATTTCCAAGGGTACAATCTTCCTCTGAGGTCAGGGCTGCCAAGAGCAACTGAGAAAGGGGAATTTCTCTATCTACAGGCATTAACTGATCTGGAACAAGTTCTGAAGTCCTAGTTTCAGCAGCAAGCTCAAGCTCAACCTCCCTATCATGTTCAAATAACCCATACCCATTAGGGACAGTACTGTAGTTGTTTGCATCAGAATGGACTGGTGTTGCTGACGGTGCAGTAAACACAATACTTCCCTGAAAAATGAATCATATGGTAAAGGAAATTAATATAACTCGCAGTTTTGACAAGATTTTATTTGACAAAAAGAGGCCATCACTGGCACAAAATAATATAGGGTAATACTTCACCATAATATTCAATAATCAATGATTATAACTTTGAGCATTAGAAAGGCATGAGTGCTGCTTGTAACATTCTATATAGAGGACGGATGCTCCACAGAGATATTACAGATAGGTAGAACCCTAAAAGAACTAGCACATATATATCTATGAATATGTTTTGTGAATATAAAAGAGAAGGAAAACTAGTTTTTCTAGAAAGAAATATATTATAATCCGTTATGTAGTTAAAAGTATCAATTTATCAAATATACATGTGAACATTGTCTAATGTGCAAAATAAATTAGATTCTAGCAAATTTAACAGATTGAAAGCATCAATACACTACTGCACAACATCCATTCCATGTTCAAAATCAAGAAACATAAATCTGAGTTCATTACCATTTTAATATCAATCAATCTTCCAAATTGTTGGTTAGGAGATGCAAAAAAAAATTATTTACTCCTTGTCTCAATCAAGATGAATGAAACCTTCATGAAAGAATACAGAAGTTTACTGAAAAGAGATTCCAAGAGTCAAGACTCCATACATGGTACTGCTGCAGGTGGACAAGTACTTGTGAATGGCTGATAATGGTTCAATTTCAAAGATATAAACCATTTGTTATTGATTAGCAACAAGAGCTTAAATCAATATGCGTAATTTTATCAATGGGCTTGTCATCTCCCTTAATGAAGAATTCTTCTTTCTCTACCTACATGCTGCTTCTGCTGAACTAAATGAATGAATCTTGCTGAAAACAAGAATATAATTCCATCTAATAGGAAAACATTAAAATGATAGAAAATAGAAAGAAAGAAGTCCTCTACCATTAGCAACAATAGTCTACACATTTTTGCAACAAATATCCACGAGTAATACTGCTGGATATGGACACAATCACTGAAATTTGATAAATATGGAAGTCTATCAACAATTTTGGACACACACACACACACACTTAAATTAAATGAAGGTCAAACAGGACTCACTTAGCTGTATGATTAAGCTATTACTATTAATACATTGAATGATCATGGCTAAGATTATAAAATGCTGCTAAGTGGAGGTGGAACAATTTTAATGCATCCTACATAAACTAAATTGAAAAACAAAAGGCTTTACCTGTTGTTTCAAGTGAGCAATGTCTACATCAGATATAAAACCAAAGAATGTCTCCATTTGCCTCCAAAATGAGCTCACAAAGGTTAGGTCTGCAGTGACAATCAAATCAATTAACCAACAAAGACAGAATTCAAGCAATAAAAGGAACAAAAATTTTCAGTGACAAGTACCAGGATTAATAACAGCACTTGCAGCAGCCAATAGCTCTTCATGCCCATCTTCTGAACCAACTACAAAAACCAAAACCAAAAGTAAATGGATGGAAAAGAAGAGATGGAAAGAAAACATTTAGGGTTTCAGAAAATTATCTGAGGGGCTTTGAAGTAAAGTACCAAGAAAATCTGCTGTTGCATTGACTGTTGTATTCTTTTGGCGTGTATAAGCCTTACGATCAGAGAGTTTTCTGGTTGGAGGACGGCCTGTCTTGCTGCACAAAAATATTTCTTGAAAATATGAGTTTCCAATCTGACATGCAGCAATGCTAGATAAAATGAAGACATTGATGGATAACTAGAAAATTTGATGCAGAATGTTGACCTTTCATTTTTATCAAAACCAAGTCTGGCACTTCTAAGCTGTTTTGCTGTTCCAACATTGCCCAGTTTCTCAACTGCTGTTGGCACAAGAGACCTTGTTGAAGTAAAACCCCTCCCAGTCCTCCCTTGCCTGCGAACACCGTCTCCAATATCTTCACCTGAAACCAGCTTGTTCTTTCTTGATGGAAGGCCCAAAGGTGATATCTTTTGAACATTCTGCCCAGCTTTCTCATCTATCTCATCAGACTTTCTGCTCTTATCTTTAGATTTAACCTCTGTAGCCCCTGATTCTTCACTTTCTGATAAAACAGCTGACGATAAAGTGTCACCTTTTAATTTAACTTGCTGAGGAGAATTGCCGCTCAAGCGCCTGGCAAATCCCACCCCAATTTCATTACCTGAAACATCAGATACACTATCCAAAGTGGGACTTTCATCATTGTTAACAATGGGAACCAAATTTGTTCTTCTAGCTGTTCGATAGATCTTCTGTGGCCTCTGACCAGCCCAGTGAGCAACAGGTGGAGACGAAGACCGAGCAGATGCTGTGCGTTTGCGGTTGTTAGCTCCAACAGCAGGTGGCTTGTTCATACAATGAGAGAGCTCCCAATCATTGGGAGCAGTTGCTCTATGGACAACTGGGGACAACTTGGGCATAATGCCTGAACCTGATCGGGGAGCCCGAATGGACGGATTCATTTTTGCACTGGAAGTGGGACTAGCAGAATTAAAATCATCCCGAACAGCCCTGAGCATTGTAGAGATACAAAGGATAGTGAATCCATGCACAGCCTGATCAAACATATTAACGGTGCAAAAGAAGGGCTTGATAAAGAAAAAGAAAGTTTCCTATAAAATATTTGAGGAAAAAACAATTCAAAGAACAAGAGATTTTCCATTTATCCAAAGAGAAAATTCCAATATGATAAGGAAAGAAACAGAGCTAAATGAATGGAATATAAATAACAACAAAGGTAATGGAATACAACAAACAACAACAGTTATGGAATATAAATAACAACAAAGGTATGTGAATGAATGTGTTAAGGATGCAGTGCATACTTGGTAACAGCTCTGATATTCACCCTTTCCTTATCTGAACCAAGAGGGCGTTCTCTCCTATCATTTAGAAGAGAACTGTTCTCCAGGTCAGTCCTAGGGGTCATCGATCGCACGCTCAAGCCTGTTGGTTGTGAGATACCATCTATTTTTCCAACTCCAACAGCACCATTAGAAACTCCAGGCCTATAGAGAAATACAAGTTAATCTTGTTTCACAAACTGGAGATTGCAGGATGTAAAGCAATTACCAAAAGTATATAACCGAACAAATCTTCCTCTAAAGTTAAATTAAGCTGAAAACAAAAACAGAGAAAGGATTCTAACAATAATTTAGAATAACTGAATTTACTTCTGATTATTGTTTCAGTGAAAGCAAAATCATTTTGACCATCATGAGGCCAAAATCTGGACCAAAATCCTTTCACCATTCCCAGAACTAGTGATGGGTTTTGATCTTAGTAAAGAGTTGCAAGAACTTCACAAATCTTTACAGCTAGTCAAGCACATCATATACTAACCACATAATCGTTATAGCAATCCTCAATGACAACTACTTCCACAACTGAAACAAAAGGAAAATTGTATTATTGCAAAAAAAATCTTGATGTCAAAATTTGAGATAACCAGTATATTACATCTCTACAAAATGTGTTTTTTATCTCCTTCATAAATAGGCATTCAAGGCTGTAACTGTGCATCTCAAGAAGGTACGTGTAACCAAATGTGCTTTGAATTTTATTGCTGTTAACTGAATTGTTTTTCTTCACTAATTCCTTGAAGCTAGCCCATATAAGAAAAATACAGCACAGGAAAACATCATATATAGGAGAGATAATCACAGAAATTAAAAGAAACAACTACATTTTACCATAATGGTGTGTCATTTTTCTCCCCCTTTTTTTTAATTAACACACCCTTGGCCGACAACTAGTATAAATGCATAAAATTGATGTTGGCTCCCACAAAAATTCTAGACCGTAGACTCAACCATAAATGGATGATAATGAAAAGGAAAGAAACAACAGTGGCATAAAATAAAGATAGCATTATAATATCATGTGACAAACAATAGAAAACTGCATGAGTGTTTGATACAAATCCTCCTATTGGAGTAAAGCAACCACAAGGCTCAAAACAATAATTAGGAGATAACAGAGGTAGCGTAAGGAACTCAACAATTATGGAAAAATGATAACTAAACGAAATGGTAAAACATAGTGGGGTACGTTCACGGGTGCTATTGTAGTCATCGCATGCAGGTAGAGAAATAGATCACTTTCAGAAGGCATACCTGAACCCATGGGAATCAATATTCAATCTTGAACGAGCATCAGTACCAGGTCTTTGCAGCGATCCCTGTTTTGATTCCCGATAGCCATCTGAGGGTTTAGTTGACACCATGTTTGAAGCAACATCTGGCTTTATCCCAGAACGCTTCTTCTTCATTTTTGTCTTTTCCCAACCATCAACACCAATTGATAAACTTCGATCCTCACCTTGAACAGCACCACTATTTGCAAGCCTTAGCATTTCCCTGTCTCTGTCAACAGTACCAGATGGCCTGACCAGAGCATTACCCTGCACATCCATCTTTATTAGTCAGAGCATATGAGGTGATCTATCTTAAGGAAACTAAGACACGGGAAAGTTCATGACATTTGGAAAACCTGGAAGGCACCACTAGCATTACAAATAGGCATTGTAAACCAAGGCGCCACAAAAAATAAAAGAAGGAAGTCTTATACTTCAGTTGTAAATAACAGGTGGTATTTAAACAACATAGTACCATCCCGTCCTCCTTCAAAGGAGAAGAAGAAGAAGGGGTTCGAATCCAGTGAGATTCTGGAAGGCAAAGGAAAAAAATAAAAAGGCAAATTAGCTAAAACAGGCAGGCTTCCATGTAATATTGTGGGAGATACCAAAACAGGGTCAAATGTATTACTACTAATTTACAAATGCAACCCAGAAAAGGTGATGATGTCTAATCAATAACCAACATGACAAATCATACTGAACTTTACAAGTTAATTAAATAAAACAATCATGAACAGGTAATAAAAGGAAGTTGCATACCCGCACATCCACCAAAGAAGTTCGTGTGCGCTTGTTTGGAACAATATTTTTGGTCCGTTCTTCTGACTTTTGCTGTTCAAGTTCAAAACCACTGGTGGCAGAATGATTTTGAATTCCCATTTTACCCAGGCTTGGAACAAGGACCGACCGATCGCTTGATACTGAAGCATTAGGCCTATCATTAGAATAACCTTCTAATCTAGACCTCTTCCTTGACGGTATGGTTGGGAAGAGCTTGTTGAATGCAGACAAGGCTTCAGTGAAAATCTTCACACGTTCCCTATTTATTTAATAGAACTTAATTAAACTAGTGAAAGGTGCTATGTAAAATGCAAAATATTCAAAGAACTACCTGCCCTTGGCAGAGCTTCCACGCAGACCATCTCTTACTCGCTTGATTTCTTCAGGTGAGGGAGACAATACCACCTTGCCTTTCAAAGAACCAGAAGACTCATCTGCTGAAATTCCAAGAGCAGCATTCATGTGTCGCTTAAAGTCCCCTTGACGACTAGATTTATGGTCTGCAGCCACCACCTTTGGATCAAAACGCATGCATTGGAAGAAGTTCACCACGTCTCCCTGCGCTACCACAGCACTACTTCGAGCCATGTTCGGGACAGAAGATAGGATTGGATTCTCCATACTCTCACGAAAGCTACTCGATCTGTCCATCTGAGCAGCTAAGTGGGATCCACGATGGCCACTAGAGTATATCGGCCTATCCGGGCTATCAGAAGACATATCAAACTTACTAGATGTTGCCATTGCATCAGATTCCTAGCAAACTCTGTGTTATAAACCCAATAGATACAATAATGCATGAAAAAGTAGTAGTATTGTAGCACATAGAGGCAAATTGGAGTTCAAACGACAATAAAGGATGATACACCTGCAAAGGACACAAATCAAAGGATAAGAACTGAAATCCAAGTTCACTTATAATATGATTTACAATGACAACTTGAACTAAAAGTCCCAACATGACCAGTGATAGTTTTAAATTGCAGAATATTAGGAGAACGAAACCAAGCTGAGATAATTAGGAGCATTGCACCATGCTGAGATTCATAATTCCACTCAATTACAAGTTCCTCAATTTAGTATATTCTTTCCAAGGTTTACAGGCATCAGCATTATGAGATTGTTACTTCTTAAAGACCATTTTTTTTGAAAGGAAAAGTCCGACATAAAAACATTAATACCAATGAAACAAATGGCAAATGATGTTATATAAGTGATTTACTTGCCATACAAATGATTCATAAAATCATTGCATTAATAGTTATTAGTGTTTTTTAGTATAAGTTTTCTTTTTGTGCAATCTTACTCTTTCTGATTGCAGAAAAACAATGATAAAATTAGAAATTTGGGATGATGGCTTAATTTTTCCTTAAGGTTAGTCTCCCATTTATCCATACATCCCTAATTAAGTCAAATTATTCATTGATGTAATCATATGGATTCCAATAGTCTTTCTGGCAGACGTTTTCCACCAAAACTAACCGATTTCAGACACGAGACTTGAATATCATCTCTAATTAAATTTTTAATGATAAAATTACAATGGCTAATATAATCTGCACTTCTAATAGGACCAACAAAAAAATCAAACTAAAAGAAATGGGAAAAAAGAAGAAGAGAGAGACTGGTAAGTAGCCGTGGTCTTGAAGATTGCAGCCTCAATAAATTACGCTTATTTCTCCACCAGTTCACCATCACGACACCATCAATTTAAGTGTAAATCAGTCAGACAAATAACACTGAGAATCTGTACTAGGTTTAGACTATACGAGACCACAAGTAAAAGGGGCATGAGAGACAGGTTTTGAAGGAGTAATAAACCAAAACTATCAGGAATTTAATTCGGATTCAAACTTGATAGTAATAGTAATATTTGGTATAAAACTGCAATAATAAAAGTACTAATTCTACTTCTACTTGACATAATAATAAATCCTCAAACTCATGGCATTATTATTATTATTATTATTATTATTATTATTATTATTATTATTATTATTATTATTATTATTATTATTATTATCAAGAATAAAATACTCCTGCTAATAACATAACTTGAGAGAGTGAAAATTCAAACCATATTGCATACCTCCAAATCCTTAATGGAATCACTCGAAGCAGCTGTGCTTTACAATAAGACAATCATGTGCACAATTTTTTAACAAAAGACTATGTTCCATCTCATGATAAAATCAAACCACCCTTTCCCTCAGATCTCCTCCTTGTCTTATATGATCAGTAGACTTCACCGGATGAATTTTAACCAAGTTACTGCAATTGCAAATACAAATCCAGTTGACCGGATCTATCGACCGGCACCGATGAGGAAGAATCACGACCAAATATTATTGACCTGTTTGTCAACTCTGAGGTCGTCCCTGTTGCTTTGCTCACTCTTCAGCGAACAGTGCTAGCTATAAATGATACACTCTTTAGCTCACTCTTCTATTTGATCGGAGATGTTGGAAAATTCGGGAAATCGGAGTAGAAGTAGTAGGATTTTAGGGTTAGGGTTAGGGTTAGGAGATGAATTCGGTCTAGAAGGAGGGTTGATTTCTTAATTTCTTCGAGTTATTGTTTTCTTTTTTTTTTTAAGTTTCATTTATCAAAAATTGAATGATTTTCTGTCATGTGATGAGCACATGATTGGATTAGCTTTAGACAGCGTTGGTAAGCTAAGAGTAATTCCTTTTTTGTCACTCACTAAAAAAGCTTTTTATTATAGGGATTGAACTGTGTGCCTGGACGGATACAGAACTTCGACACAACAATTTTACGGAATAATCTAATGGTAGTTTTTTATTCTAATTTAAAAAAAAATAGTTCTGAAAATTTTTTGTGATTTTAAAAGGGTAGATTTAAACATAAGTTATTAAGCGTTAGTTTTCTAATTTTTCTTTTAAATAAACACAATTAATTATCATTACTTTTTTTTTATTTGATTGTTAGAGATGATTTTTTATTTTTTTTATATCATACAAACCTAAATCTTTTAAAATATAAGTGAAATACACTTATCATAAATTCTTATATAAAATCATATAACTATTTATATAAATCTTTCTTTTCTTTCTAACTTTGTCAATCATACCATCTTAAACAACATTTCTATATATTAGGTTTAAAAAATTAAGCCATTGCTCGTTCTTTAAATGTTAATTATTGGGTTAATTTAATTTTATTTTTCTTTGCTTGTTTGTTGATCCACAACATACTAAGTATTGAGATTGCCTTAATAGAAAGCAATCTGAGAAGCACTAAATTGTTCAAGCATAGGTTGAGTTGATTGTAAATAAGATGGTTAGGTCATATAATTGGCTTAAGAATACCTATATACTTGTGGGATAGATGAGATATTTTATACAATTATATCCAAATTAGATTGAGCTTGTTGTGGTGTTTGTTATATGCATATGTGATACTTAAAATGTGTTTAAGAACTTCCAAACACTTCAAATAGAGTGTTTGTTATTGAAATATATCCAAGGGCATGCTCTCTAGGAAATTGACCAAAAAGAGTTTTTGATCAACTCTACCTGAGATTGTTCTACATTTGTTTGAGCTAATCAGTTATAACCTACGTGATCTTATTGACTAACACAATATTATTATGGTAAGTAGTGTTAGTTGTATCTTTTATTTCTAGTTAAATAACCCTCAAATCAGTGTTAGATAGATTTAAGTTCTAATAAAGAAACATACCTTCAAAAAGATCCATTGTTGGCTAACTAGAATTTGACCAATTAATCATGTTATTTAAAACTAGAAAGAAATAATCATGAGGTTTTGCTAAAAACATCAAAACACCAATGTAACCATCAAAACACCAAGTTTTTTTTATATTAAAAATATTGAGTTTGGTTGTAACTGACCACTAGTCGTTCTTATGCTTCATAACTTTATAAGAGATGGATTAAGAATAGTTATTAATACCAATTTTATTATATGATATAAAGAAATTTTTTTAGTTAGGAGTTAGAAAATTATTTTGGTAAGGAAAAGAACAATGAGGTCAAAAGATTTATGAACAATTCTATTTCATAAACAATAAGCAAAATTATATTAGAAAAGAAGTCAAGAGGTATTGGATAATTGGATAATGCAATCAACATGGAAGTTAGTGTTGGGTTCCTAAATCTAATGGCTTATAATTTTCTCATCATTTATTCTTGTTGTTTTTTTCCTCATTAAATAGCATTATTGAATATTTATTTAACCATCTTATAACTAAGTAATATTTAATCTTATATCAATTAAGAAAAAAATTTAACCAAGTATCAATTACTATATAAGATTTTAAATCAAAAATAAAGATTTTGATTATTCTTTTTTGGATAAGAAGGGTTTGGCTCTTTTGAGATTTAAAATTCTTAATTTTTTTTCAAATTTTTATATGGTATAAATGCATATAAAAAATTAAAAGTTTAAAAACTTGAGAGATGGATGAACTAAGTAAGAAATTGTAGAATTCTTATAAAATGTTTTATAATTTAACGTGGTAGGTTATGTAAGTGCACTTTTCATATAAATATAATATGGTTTTTTTTTTTTACAAAATATTTATATAGGATGGTACATTGAAACCTCTTAAATTATTAGTTTTATCATATTTATTTTTAAATTGAAAATTTTATGATATTGATTTGATAAAAATCAATATCTAACATATATAAGCATATGGGGAAAAACTAAATCCTAAAATATTTCTTGAAATTAAATGATATCGGTCAATTTTTTTTTTACATAAATAGATATTATTTTCTAAAACAACTTAGAAGTTTTTTTTATGTTTACTTATGAACCATTGTTATTAGTGTAATATGTTTCTTGTATAGCTATTTTATATGTTTAATATTTGAATCTCTTTTTAATTGCATTCATACTAAAAAATATATTCAAAATTCTTTTGTGTTTAATATATTGTAATATGTTTAATATTTGACTTTGTTTATGTAAAAATATATTTATTATTAATAAATGTTTTCTTTATCTTTAATATTCTTATGTGTTTGATTTTGAAATTAATATTTGATTAATAAATCTAGAGTAAAGATGAAATTTTTGGACAAAAATATTTTACAAAGAAAATTATAAAGTTGTTATAATTATGAGATTCCAATTGTATCAAAATATTATTCGTATGTTAACGGATGCTCTATTAAAATTTGACATTAATTAAAGTCGTTGAAACTGATACATATCATTTTTTTTTTATGAAAAGAAGCATTTATTTTTATAAGTTCAGGTATGAGAAATACCTGAAACTAATATATAGGTGTTTGTCACATGATATGTATATTGAATTGACTCACATAGGATTTCATATGGAGAGATCACATGTGTTTATGAAAAGACTCACGTAACAGTGTGTTGATTGTATATAAATTTTAGAAATTAAGAACTAAAATGACAATGAATTAAAGTTATAGACCTAGAATAATCAAGTAGGACATAACTAAATAAAATTATAAAAATTATCTTGAAATAATATATTTGATATTATTCAATGAGGAAAATTGATATTTTATCATTTATGTGGTTATTGGGTTTTCCTATAAATAGAATGTTATGTCTTATATTTTCTTAATAGAGAGAAATTAGATAAGTTATAGAACAAAAAGAGCTAGCACTCATTGACATAATAATCTCTTTCTTTAAAAAAAGATTTTAAGAGATTTTTGATTGGTGGTTCGTGTGGATTATTGTTAGAAGCTAGATACTTGGATGACTTTGGTTTACAATAACCCATCATTGAAGAAGTTGATCAAACCTTAAAAGAAGATTTAATCTTTAGGTAATCTTCGCATAAACCCTAAAAGATCCTAAATTGTCTAACAGGATTCTTGGACTCCCGTAATTTTTTAAATTTATAAATGTATATGTTTCAAAAAAACCTAGCAAAACATCTACAAACAAGGTCCCAAAACTCTAACAAGGTCATAATAGCTTCATTTTGAATTAGTACTTTCAAAACCATATTGATATTGTCATACTTTTCACCAAATGTAACATTGACATTAGAACTTAACTTAATTCAATAATTGAGCCATTATTTAGTGCCATCAACTATAAATTGCATACATTTGAGTATAATAAAATCCCTTGGACCCGCTAACTATGAAATATCTTTTTATTTATACCTATTTTAAATTACCTTAGTATAATTATAAGTTTCAAGTGATCTATTGACTATTCATGTCACTCATTGGTGAAAATAAATACCACAATGAATATTAGAATCTGGATTTTGATAAGAGATTTACTCATATCACATGACAATGCCTTATAGTTTTAGTGTAAGCTATATTAAACTCAACCAAGTTGTACAATTACAATGGAGGGTTAGGTTTTCCCATTAGATTCTTTAAAGTAGAAAGCAAGCTTTCAATGAAAGTAAAGATTTCATATGTATTAGTTCAGATCAAACCCTCATATACACAAAATAAAACTAAAGCATTAGTAACTTAAAAGAATGGAACAAGCCCAAACCATATAAAGCTATAAGAGGATCTAATGCACCTAACCATAACCTTATTTAATCGAACAAATGAGTGTTAATAAAAAATACAGCAACTAGAACACTTATGAGATTACATGAGATGATGTATTTTATTCTCAAAAATTAGAAATTGCGATGAATTAAAATGTGTACAAAGGTTATAGTTATGATTTTATTACTTAAAAGACTTGTTTCATGCAATTTTGACCATGAAAACCAATATTGAAATATGCATATTAATGATCTAAAAGTTAGGAAAATGATCAAATATATAATTATTTGTTTAGCTCTTTCTATATTAATGCAATTTTAGTATGAAAAATACAGTTTAATGATCCACCACAACCTGAAGAAAAATTCAACCTCTTTTTTTTCTTACAATAATGCACTTTCATCATTTCAACATTGAAAAATGTGCCAAAAAAAGAAGATCATGGGCATGCTTTGATGTTAAAACTATATGAATGCTCTTGATATGACCTTAAAAATGAGTTAATCTTAAAATAATGAATGTATATGTTTAAATGAACAAGTAGATTCATATAATGACATGATAAATAAATAAAAATATGGCTAATATACAACTTAAATAAAATATTTTAAGCACATGCAAAAGAGTTTTTAAAACACATAACATGCATTTCAGAGCTATAAAAAAACATAAAATCCCTATCTTGGAGAATTATGGCCTTGTGATATCTTTGGACTCTGAAAAATTTAAAAAAAATAACAAAAAAAATATCAAAACTAGCAAGAGAGGAAATTAGCAATAACAAATAAACATGTAATTGATCAATAAATAGTCACATAAAGGTTCTAGTTATGAAAAATATTAGCCATGCATCATTGTATATTGGTAATAAATTTTGTGCAATTTTGTGTGTTTTGAACCTAATAAAGCTAACACACTCAGAAAAAGCAATCAAACAAACACCGAGGTTTTAAAAAATGGGCATTACATAACGTGACACTTACTTTATAGAAATTTACTTTCCATTATGTTACATTATATTTTGTAATAGATTTATTTTATTTTATTAACATCATGCTATTATAGCCATTGTGATTATTATTTATCAATGTAACGATGTTACACTTATAGAAAGGTAAATTATACTTCAAAATTTATATTAATTAATTTTTTTAAAACAATACTTACAAAGGTTAGATGTTTTCATAATTATGTCCTTGCAAATATTTGATTTGATAGATGTATATGTCATAACCCAGTTTTGACCCTCAATTCCAAAATATTTACAAAAACTTTTTTTAAAAAATCTAAAACAATGTGTTTTCAATGCATTTTGGCCATTAATATGCTCATTTTGTAATTTCCACTTAGTTTTTCTCTTGTTGATGTCTTCTCAAAAAAATAAAAAAATTTAAAAATATGTTTTCGAGACATTTGTGCCCATTTAGTAATTTTCAATGTCTTTTTAAAAAATCAAAATTAAAAAATATGCTTTAGATGTAATTAGCTATTAACGCATCCATTAAAAAAATGATGTTAAATTTGTTATTAGAAAAAAAATCAAAATATAAAAATTTATAAAATCAAAACAGGGGCAAAATTGACAAGTGGTTGAAAATGCAAAACAAGATCATTAAAGGACTAAAAAAATACAATAAGGATATTCTTAGAATAAATAATCAAAAATAAACATATCTTTAAGAAGAGTACTATAAATAAAAGGGAAAATGTGTAGGAAATCTTAGCCAATATATGGAGAGAAAAACAAAGAGAAAGAGAGAAATAAAAGAAAAGTAAAAAACACCCTAATCCTCTCCAGTTGACAACCTAGGCACCAAGAAGCTGAAATTTGAGAAAGCAACCACACAAAATCCCTAACATCTTCTCAACCTACCTCACTGGATTTCAGCCAACCATAACAATTTCATCCACCACAACAACAATCATAACCTCTCACTCATCTTTCCGAATAATTTTACTACTTTTTTCTTGTAAAAAAAACCTAAAAAAAAAAGAAGCTTATAGAGAAACAAATAGTAGTCAGACAAAACTCTCAAGCGCTGAATCTCTCTCACCAACTGATGGTGATTAACACCGTCACTGCCATTAGAAAAAAATGGTGATTCTTTTAAACTAAGACATACACCTCCCCTTCCCACCACTAAGCTTAATTGTGTGTTACAATCTAAGATGTTTAGGAAAAAAAAACAAAATTAAAAGGAAAAAAGACCAAACTTTGAACGATCAGATCTCCGTTTATTGTTGGCGATGATCGACACCACCACCACTATTGAGAAAAGGAAGAAGTGGTGTTTCATTTGAAATAAGCCATATGTTTCCTCTACTCACAATTTACTTCAATAACGCCACACAATTCGCGTTATCATCATTAAATTTTCCAACCTTGTCCACCAGCCTTCAACCACTATTCCAACCCTTTTAGCCTGGTTTTAGCCACTTTAGAAGGTCTATTCTAAACCCTAAATATCTTTTTAATGATTTTTTATGGTTGATTTGGATGTGTATTGTGATGAGATGTTTTAGATTGAATAAGCTTTAAGATTGATTGCATATGTATGTGGACATTTGAATTTGTTTATGTGTTTTTTCACATGATGTGTTTGTGGATGAAAGTGCATTGTAAATGTATTCAATATGTTTTCGAAGTCTTTTGATTTTAGAGCATCTAGGCCAAATCCTTTAAGCTTGAATCTTGTTTATATTTATGTTATTTATCATTCTTTTATGCTATTCATACATAAGTTTGTGTTCTTATAATGTTCACACTCATACATGTATTTTTATTAGTTTTTATAACTTATTTATAAAACTCATTAAGGATTTGACCCATATTAAAAGGATTTCAAAGGCCGACATTCAAATATTTTAACAAATCCTTTCTTCGTTATAAATCTTGCCTGTTTACTTTCCTGAGAAAAGTTTCAATGTTAATATGTTATTCATAGACAATATTTAAAGTAAATAAACAATAATAAGTCATTGATTAAGAGTAACACCTTCATCCTATATTTGTTTTTTTTTCAAGCCCAAACCTTCTTTTAAAATGCATAAGTCAAATACCCATCAATAATCCCTAACATAAATGAACTCTTAAAGGTCATTACTCTTAGGTGTCAATTGGGGTATCAAGGTGACACATTCATGCATGATGTAAACATCTTAACCTTGAACAATTGTCCATTGACAATAGTTATGCAAACACAAGTCTTCATCGAATGGTGTGCATAAATATTAATTAGGGGCAACATTCTAAGGCCATGTTTGTTTTCCAGAAAGTGGTTTCCGGGAAATTACTTTCCAAACTTTCCTGTATTTGTTTGCCATTAGAAAAGTTGATCAACGGAAAACACTTTCCAGTCAGAGGAAAATTTGGGCGGAAAACACTTTCCAGAAGTTGTGAAAAATTTAGAGATGTCATATTATTTACTGATTATATCAAATTTGGTTCTCAAACTTTTGATTGTTATATATATTTTGTTTTGAATATTTATTTTTCAATTTCATCTCTTAAAATTTAATTTTTATATTAACTTTAGTCCTCATTTTTATAATTGCTATTTACTTTTTCCTTATCATTTTTTTATTGAAATTTTTTATCTATCAAATTTGATCCTCATTCTTTTGATTGTTACTTATTTTATTTGAAATAATTTATGAAATGTTAATTATTATTATTTTAATTTCTTCAACTTTTATTTATTTTATTTTTTAGACTTGATCTCTATTATTTTGATTATTATTTATTTTATTTGAGATAATTTATGAAATTATTTTTTTTTTCAATTTCATTCTCATTCAACTTTTTAATTTGGAAGATTTTTTCCTCATTATTATAACAAACTTGAGAAAAATAAAATATTAATAAGTTATTTTCCAGCTCATTTTCCATGACATAACCAAACACTAGAAAGTGTTTTCCAACTTATTTTCCATTACACTACCAAACATCAGAAAATAATTCACTTCCTGGAATTCACTTTTCAAAAAGAAACTACTTTCCAGCAAATAAACGGGGCCTAAAGCTAAATAATCAATGTGACTGTTAATAACAACACACCCTATGATATATGAACCTTCATTGATCGTTATCCATGAACCATGATTGCTTAAACATATATTTAGCAACAATTCTTCTTATGATTCGATTTAGGTTAACTAAGTCCAATATAGACTCATCTAATTATTCACCATTATTTCCTAATAGACTATTAATGGTCATATGTCTTGATCAAGAGTAGTTGATTATAGATATATCAATTCACCAATTAATTGAGAATGACAAAATGATTTGATCCTATAAAGGATAAGCTTGAGCTTGTACACCCAAGGTTGAACTCATTGTAATAAACTTATTATCACCCATATAGACAGACCAATGATATTAAGCACAACATACCATTAAGAATAAAAGACAAGTAACAATGAATATCTTAGGTATGATATTTGAGAGTGAGTATCTTCCATCTAGTATAACCAATTCCTTACCTTAGAAATCTGAATGACCATTAGGATTCTTACTGATCATAATACTAGGTGACAATTTTTTTATAAGTTTTAGATCTTTCCCCCTCTTTTAATTACTAAAATACCTTTAAATAGTTTATATTATATCTAATATCTACCTATTTATCATCTTTGATAAATGTAATGTATACTCAAGATCAAAATATAACATTTTCTATGTCATAACCCAATTTTGGATTCCCCAAAATTATTTTATAAAAAAATACATATTTTTCTTTGTTTTATTAAAAAGTTTTAAAAAATCAGAAATTTAAAATCCAAAAATATTTTCAGGACATGAGAAGATAAGCTCTCGATCTGTAACAAATCAAAATGCTAGAAGAATAGTTAAGTTATGATATTTTAACAAGATAGGCTAAAGAAAAGAAAGACTTAATAAAAAGAAAATTGAGGCTGAAATCTAAACTTGACCAAAATTGGAAGAAATGATTAAGTTTAAGGATTTAATTAAACTTCTAACAGGTTTAATTAAATTATTTAAAGATTTAATTGGAAAAAAATAAGTTTGAAAGTTAATTTGACAAAATTTAAAGGAATTAATTAAGTGTAAGGACTTAATTAAACTTCTAAAAGGTTTTGAAGGCCTAGTTCAGGTTAATCCAAAATAATTAGAAGAAAAGGGACTAGATTAAAACTTTAAAAAACTAAATTGGTGCAATAAGAGGTTTAATTGAAAGAAATTTGAAGTTTAAAGGTTGATTAAGGGCCAAATTAAAGAATCTTAAGATCAAGGACCAAGATGCAAAAGGCGTGGAAATCCAGAGAATGAAATTTATTAAATCAGGGGTTAATTTGGAACAATTTGAAAGTTTGATGAGAAACATGGGTCAAATTGAATAATTTGGAAACCAAGGAGTAATTTCTAAAAGGCATGAGAATTAAAATATCTCAATCAATATTTCTAGGGATGCAATTGCAAAAATTTAGAAGTTTTTAGGTCAATTAAATATGCATATGCTAAAATTGAAAAGATATGGACCAAATTGAAAATTTTTAAAATCCTATTTAAAAACCCTAATTTTTAGGGTTTAGACAAGCAACGTGTCACTCGAACTTTAATCAAGAAGATAAATTACACGTTATTCAGTCATTATCTCTTCTTCTTGTTCAGTCAAAGGGTTGATTGAGATGCCACTTTTAAGCGTATAAATATGGCTTTTCTGACCACTGAAAGACTTTAATTGGCACTAATTGATTGAGAAACTCTTTCTCTATAAGAATCAACTATCCTCATCAAACATTTCTATCTTTTTTGGCATGATGAACATGACAACATCTAATCCATGGTTAGCCTCCTTTGTATTGGTGGATTCAAATTGATCGAGGGCTAACCTTCCAATCAATGAATGTGGAGTTCCAAAACTCCCAATCGAGTGTGTTTTGTTCTTAAGAGTAAATCTACATCCCCTCTACATGATTTAGGATTATTAATGGTTTGTTTATATCCCAATCCCTACAATGAGTTTGACAAGGTACCCAACCTAATCAATTATGACTGAAAAACAAAATCACCATGAAAGAAATAGCTCCAACGCTATTTTTTATGCCTGATTAGTTTATAAGAGGATAAAAAGGAGACTAGGCACCATACAAAATCATAAGAATCTTCCATAAAACCTCTTGGTGAAACCATCATGGTTTTACAACTTTTAATTTTCGTTTGCTTATACAAAAGCAATTGCTCTTGAGCAAGAGGTAGGTCCATGAGAGAAGAAAATTATAAAGAGAAAATAAGGAGGAAAAAATATAGAAAATATAGAAGAATTCTCGAGTAAATAGAGAGAAAAGGTCCATACAAGTTAAGGATTTAAAGTGAGAATAAAGGGAAAGAAACAACAAAATAAAAAAAATGCATTATTTAAGAAGGCATACCTAAAACTTTGGTGAAATAAGGTTGCCCAATAGGCACACCTCTCCTTTAATGTCTTCCATGTTTATATTTTGTTTCTTTAATTGATTTTGTTGATTTCATTTCAATATAGAATTTGTGTTTAGTATATTATCGTTTTTAGATTTAATATGCATTTGTAAGAAAAGTATGTTCAAGACAATTTTAAGTATATAACTTGATGTCCTTGGATTATTAAAAACATGTAATTAGTATGTCAGAATGTCAATTTTGATGTTTTGAAGTTTAGGTTGATCACTTGGTTTTATTTTGGTTAAATGCATTGATGTTTGATTTGCCTAAATTATGAATCGTTTTACTCTTTGGCATAATGTTAGGGTTATTCTAGCTTTGATAAATATTATAGATGATGAAAAAAAATGTTAAAACTATGTAATAGTGTTCAAGGATCTCAGAAGTTTACTTTTGAATTTTTATTGGTAATGTGGATGAGTTCTTAATTTCTTTCTTGTACTTGATTTCTTTTAGTTTTAGTAGGCCAGCATAAGCATGTTTGAGGTAAGTTTAAGACTTGTTTATGGGGATTTAGCTTCTTTTTTTTTTTTAGGTTTTAGGACTTTTTATGGGTTCTTATCGAATTTCTAGGTTCTTGCCCTTTGAATGTTATTGAGTTTTTTTTCTTGATTTCTTATGCTTTGATTTTTCTGGCCTTTCTGATTTGCTTCGATTGAAGCCTAAACTTATATGTATTATTCTTTTCCCTTTTTTTATCCATTAACTACTTGGTTTGGGCTAATTGATCATTAAAAGTTTGAATATCAAGGTTTATGTTCTTAGCTGTCAGGTTTGATTTCAAGTCATTCTTGGTTTATTTTTCTTATTTAATATATCATTATGTTATAAAATTCTATACTCCATGTTTGTGCCTTTGATTTTACAAGATTTGGTCAAAATTTACAATTTGGTTTCTTGGTTTCTTCACTTGTTCTTTGTGTTCTCAGCGAGATTTAAAAAAAAAAATTCTTTTGATCTTTATTCTTTATTTTCTATGCATGGGTCTTTTTGGGCTCTGGGCTTCAAGTTGGGAAGCCAAACCATATTTTTAGGTTGAGTCCAATAGGGTTAAGAGTGCATACCAAAAGTTTTCGAAAGGAAAACTTGTATTTTTATGTTTCTAAGACGTGTTTGTCAAACATGGTCTTAAGAAAAAACGTTTAACCTCTGACTTTTAGCTAAGGGTATGTTTGGCAAACACACTCTACTGATTTCTCGAGCTTTCTTTCTTTTCCTTTTTAAGTGTTTACCAAACATGACCCTTGTTTTTTTAATTAACTCAATTTCATGTCTTTAAGTGACTTATTCGCAATAATTTTTTATGTTTCCTTTATTTTGCTCCTTATTATTTAATATTTGGGATTGTTACATGCACATGAAATGCTATTAAGGTATTAAATAAACTAGTTTTCTTTAAAATATAAAATACAAAAAAAAAAGAATCTTTCCTTAAAAAAATACAATTTTATTTTTTATTACATATGACCAAGTCTATCAAATAAATATCATATTTGCATTAAAAAAATACACGGCATGATTTAGCATTTTTTAAAAATTCCAAAATTAAAAAAAATAGTTTTTATATAACTTTGCATGCATATTTGGATTTGATAACAAGTTTATTAAATCCATGAGAACTTGGCTTATATTTTAAAAACACCAAAAAAAATCAATTTGTTTATTTTAATATCAAGGATTATGAACTTATATATAAGGTATATTTCTAAACATCAAAAGAAACAAAAACACAAAAAAAAAAAAAACTATGTTTGGACTCTAGAATGGTTAAATATAATCTATTAAGTCATGATGCACTCTACTAGAGTAAATCGACTTTTAACCAATAGACAAACAAATGGTTGGAAAAAACATAACATTACCTTAATAATAAGACAAATTGCAATGCAACTTATTTTAGGTAGAGTGTACTAGGGTTTATATTGTCCTTCCTATACACAACCAGTGCTCTTAATTAGACTTTGAAAACCAATTAGGATTTCTGATGATCAAAGTATTAGGTGGTAACTCCAAACCTTTTTAACTAATAAAAGATAAGAATTTCATATTTTTTTCACCCACACTTGAAGATCCTAATCTTGAAGGATGGTCACCGTGACATTCTATATAAAATAACTTAATGATCTCAAGTCTAAAGATCATTTATACAACTTTCTTGTAAGTTTTTTTTTATAGAAATAAGTAATATCTTTATATGAAATCCTAATATGGTTCAGTTCAATGTACTTATTATTAATAAGCACTTACATGATAGTTTAAAGTATCTTTTATACCTTAGCTTATGAAAACAATTATTTCATTTTATAAAGTAAAAAAACATAATATGTACCGATCTTAAAAGCTCTAATTAATATTCAGTCATGATAGAGCATTGATCAAAAATATTTATAAATAATGCTTTGATGCAACACAAATCCTTATAATTATAATCACTTTAAATTTTTTTTGTGAAATATTTTTGTATGAAGGACTTTATTTTCACTCTAAACTCATTAATCACACTTAAATAAATATTAAAGATAAAGAATACGTTTATTATTGAAACATTTTGAATCCACATACATATTGAACTTGTACTTCTTTATAAAAACATATACCAAATCCCTTCATCTTCGAATCTTGATATTGTCCGCATGCATTTATCAACTTAGTATTGTAATGTTTAAACTCATGAAAAAAACAGATGAGAAGTTTCTTGTTATGGACTACTTCAGCCATTTTACTGTAATATACCCGTACACATGTCACAAGAGAATTTACCAAATCCCTCCACTTTTAGATTTTGTTATTGTCGAAATTCATGTACTAACTTAGTGCTGCTTTGCTTAAACTCTTATAAAAAAGTGAATCAGAACTTTCTTGTCATGGACTCCTTTTGCCATTTTGTTATAATATATTAGTAGATATGTCATGAGATATTATTTTCCATTGTATTTTGTCATAACCTAATTTTTTAACTTTAAAAAAATAAAAATAAAAATAAAAATGAATAAATGAAAAATAAATTGAAATTTTGGTCAAGACAACATAAATTGAAAGTTTGGGGATTTTATTTAAACTTTGGATTAGTTTAATTAATGAAATCAGGAGATTAATTGAAGAATTGATAAGTTTGGAGACTTAATTGAACTTTGAATTAGTTTAATTAATGAAATCAGGGGCTTAATTGAAAAAATATCAAAGTTTGGGGCATATTCGGGTTAACATTGCAGGAAATTAAAGTTCAAGAACCATTTTGTAAATGGAGCTAAAATGAAAGGGTCCAATTACAATTTACCCAGGGGCTTGCTTACATAATTTCAAAACTTCAGTGACCAAAATGAAATGGCCATATTTCAAAACGGCGCCGTTTCTAGACGAACTGCTCATCTCCCTTGCGTCTCAGCTGCCCACGATCTCTCTCGCCCCCACGATGCAGGCAGTTACTGAGGCATGGACGTATGGAGTTCTCTGGCTTTATAAAAGCCAGAGAAAGGCCACAGAATATGGGGGACGAAAAGGAAGACCAGGGGACGAAAAAGCAGAAAACGGGTGAAAAAACAGAGAGGACGGGGGGAAGCACAGGACAGGGAGAACAAAGAGGGGAGAGAAAAACAGAAACACCAAGAACGAAAAGAGGGTGAACAAGAAAAAAAGCAGTAGAGAGAGAAGGGGACGATTAGAGAGAAGAAACGAGACAGAAATAGGGGAAAAGAACAGAAAGCCAACGTACCCCAGCTTCGCCTTCATCTCCAGAACACAAACACAGTGGGCAAACAAAGCAGAGAAAAAAAACAACACACAGAAAAAGAGCAGAAACAGACTGAGAACGAGGACAGAAAGACAAAGAAGAAAGAGCAGAAGAAGAGAAGAAGAAACAGAGGAGAGAGTGCATCAAGCAACCTCACGTCTTCATCTCCAGCGGGTAAGTTCTTCTCTACCCTGCTTTTGCAAATTTAATTAACTTGTCACTGTGCATGCAAATATAATTCACCGGTTTATGCATGCACGCGTGAATCAGTTCACCAGTGTGTCTACTGCCCAGTCGGGTCACTGGCTTGGGCAATGACGAGGCTGGCTGGCTGGGTCTAGATTTCAAGGTTGATAGAGCTAAATCCCACCCCTTCAGATAAAAAAAAAAACACAGAAAAGCTAAGGCTGGTTTCAGGCCAGCCGGCCTAATTTATTTTGGGTCAAATGTGTGTTTGGGAAAACACACTTTTATGTCTAATCTCCTTTATTTTATTTCAAATAAATTCTTTTTTTATATCAAAAAAATTCCAGAAAAATTCTTAAGCCTTTCTGAATTTATTTGTGAGTTCCTTATGTTTTTTTTTTAATGATTTCACTATATAATTAATCCGTGGATTTTTACTATGAAATGTGAATCTAGCATACGATACATGTTTTTTTTTTAATATAAAAAATAACAAAAAAAATATAAAAATATGTATGCTTTGTTTTTAATTTAATTTTTACCGGTTTATTCATTGACACTAGAGTCAAGAATACCATGTTTTTTTTCTTACGTAATATTTACCAACACCAGAGTTAAAAATATTTGTATCTGAATATTCATTAGAGCTAAAGTTAGGAATATTACAAGGAGGCCATCGGTAGCATAATCTAACAAACTCTTAGCAATTTAAGACAAAGCCAGCAATGCAGCCCACATCAGGTAGGACGCTTAAAGGTTAATAATATTTTATTTTTTGTGTAATTAGTCTCGCACTATAGAATCTTTGTTGATCAGTTAGAGTTTCTAGTGACCATAGTACTAGATAACAACTCTTTAAATAAGACCTTTCTCATCTAAAAACGAGATGTCAGAAATCTATTTTTTCTGTGAATTTTAATTTTTAAACATCTTCGCGATGTCGGGTGCGCGATATATTTGATAAACTCAAACACCTTAAACTTTTTAGGTATTATGATGTCAGACATAAGATACATTTTAACTGCCTTTATTGGGTCATAATGGTCTTTGTATTCTATCTCTCAAAGGTATTCTTTTATTACATATAACTTTTCATTGTCAAGCTTTTTTGCCATCTTGACTCTCTAGGTTTCTTTAGAGCAACCTAGGCTCGTGGTGCTTATATAAAGCTCACAAATAAAAAATGTGCTATGAATTAAAACTCAAGAGAAGCACTTAGTGACCTCTAGTTTGGTGGCAAAAAATTGGATGGCCCTGATTGAATTTACACACTAACTAGTTAGTAGAAAGAAATAACATTTATATTTGTATTTGCCCCTGGTAAGAGGTCCATTTTCTAGATGATATAGCTTGTAGTGCTCACTCAAGTAGGTTAGTGAGCCTAGTAACTTCTCTTTTTAGACTTTTTTTTTTAATGTTTTGTTTTAGATGTGATCTCTCTTTGTTTTTAATTTTCTTTGTCTAGATCTAGTGTTGTGGATTCTAGGGGGAAGTTGAACTTTTATAGGATGACCTGTAGTTTTTCCTCTCTTATTTGATATGTATATGTACAAAAAAGAATTTTAAAAAATGTATAAATAAGTGCAAAAGGTTGGATTAAGTATGCGCGCATGTTATTGTTTGAGTTTCCTATTATGTCGGGACTATAAGGATGAAGAGACCGTTTGTTTACGCGGCAGCGGCAGCTTTTAAAGCAAACCGCGTAAACAATTCGTTTGGTAACATTAAAACTCAAATTATTGTGTATGAGGGGCCCGTTGAAACCGCTGGTTTGTGAGAAGCAGCTCTCAGCTGCTTCTCACGCGGTCGCGTCTATGCCAGGTGAAGTAATTCACTTGGGTGCTGCTTACGTAAACATTGTCTCAACTATTCATTAGACCGCGTCCGACCCAGTAAATTTTTTTAAAAAATTATATTTTACTCGAAAAACTAGTGTTTAATATTATTCAATAACACTATATAAATTAGAAGGACATCGGATGATGACTTAACATTTGTAAAATTTGATCGCAATTCTAATTTTGTTTTTGATGATATTTTACCCGATTTTGTTGCACGCTTAAAATACCATGGAAACTATAGTCCTTATCGGATGAATTTCATATGTGATAAAATAAGGTAAGTTAATGGAATAATAAAAAATATTTGATAAAAAATATTATTTATTTAATGATGTAATAGTGGTAGTTAAATCTACAATATTTAAATTAAAAACTATCAATATTAATATATATCTTCTTTAGTTATTTTTTAACCTCAATTTGAAAAGTATGTTTAACCAAATACATTAAATTACTTTTTATTCAACCTCAATTTCAACTAAACATATATAAATATCAAACTAACCTCAACTAAAAGTACTTTTTTATAAATCAGCTTTTTTTAAATCACAACCATAAAAGTTACCACAATACCAAATACACATGAACTAGGTCATGTTAGTCCTACTTTGATCCTTAAAAATTAGGAGACACGTTAACCTATTTGTTTAAAAACCAAGCTTTGATCAAAACATGACGCAAACTTGATAAAAAGTTGTCAATGCAATCTTTATTCTTATTTAAAAATAAATATTTTCTATATATATGTATATGTAAAAAGGTGAAAATATAGTTTTATAAAATGAAGCTAATGCTATTGTAAAGCTAGTAAAAGTAAAAGCAAATAAAAAAAAAGCATCAATAAAAAATTGATGATTTTTAAAAATGATTTTTTTTCCACACACATCCTAATTAAAAAGGTGAAAACATAGTTTTGTGAAATGAATATAATGGTATTATAAAGTTGTTATAAATAAGATAAAACCAAAATAAAACAAAAAAAATCAAGTGAATAGTAGCCTGTATTTAAGAACCTAAGGTAAAAAAAAGGCAAAGAACTAGGGTCTTACTTTAAGGCTAGTGCTATATAAGGGAGGAGCTACTATGGTGTTTAATAGTGATAGAGATGGCAGTTGGTTTGGTTTTTTCTCTATTCGAGTTTTTTTTTCTTTTTACTTTCTCTTTTCTTCTTTTCTCCCATCTATTACTTTCTACCTCAAATAACTCTCATTCTTAGCTTAAAACTCTTTTATTTCTTCTTCTTGTTTTTTTGTATTTTCTTTCTCTAACTTGAATCCCTTAGTTTTTTTTCTTTGAATCTCTATTTATGGGCAATGATGAAGGTTCTGAAATCTTTTTTTGATGGTATGATCATGGACATTGATCCCTTTGGATTAATGCCAACCTTTCAACATAATTGCCACTTTTGTCGAAGCATGCTTGAATTGCCCTTTTCGCACTAGTTTTCTTACAGCATTTAGGTAACTTTTGTGGTTGTGGTTTTAAAAAAATAAGTTTAAAAAAAGTGTGGTTAGGTGTGGTTAATTGGATTTAGATACATGTTTGATAAAAATTATGGTTAAGGTTTATGTGTACCAAAAAAACATGTTACCAATATGTTTGGTAGTTGTGTTTGGAAGTGTGGTTGTGGTTGCTTTTCAAAATATTTTTTACTTGGAAATGCATCAAAATATTTTTTTAAAAAAATATTTTTGATATCAGCGCATTAAAATGATCTGAAAACACAAAAAAAAAATTAATTTGAAGTAAAGAAAAAAATAAAAAAATTTTAAATTTTTTCAAAAGCGCTTTTGAAATGCAAAAACAAATAGGGTTTTACGAAACTCAATTAACAAAGCATGTAAAACCTGCTTTCATAAAAACTATGTTTCAAACTCAATTTTTTAGTGGATCCCGCAATACAAAACGCAGTTTGATTTGTTACCAAACACTTTACCGCGTTTGTTGCACCGCAAACGCAAAAGCGGTTGCAAAACAAATGCAACCTTAAGAGGATCAAAATTGTGTTTCTTGGGCTTAACATATAGTACACATGCATGTGAGACGAGCGATGTGTTTCTCGACATTTATAAGAGGCGTGAGAGAGAAGCAAAAGGTCAAAGATACAATCAAAGTTATGAAGAAAAGGAAAAGAAAACAAAATTACACAATAGCCATAGGAAGAAGAAGAACTATTTGGGGTCATGCATGAGCAAAACAACAATCTTGGGCTATTATTATTTTTTTATTAAAGGAACAACGTCATTTTTCCCAACACATGTCATCTCATTTATTTTTTTTAATTTTGTTTTTGAAATGATGTTATTTTGGGTTTAAAATGAAAGTTTTGAATTCTCAAATAAGTCCTTCAATTTCTATGCCTTTTTCATTTTCGTCTTTATTTTTTCAATTCTCTAATTTTTGGCCAATTTCAACTATTTTCTTAATATTTCTTTCAATATTTTCCATGATTGCATTTAAAATGATCTTTCAATATTGATGCTTTTTTCCAATTTAATCATTGGCTTTCTAATTTTTAGCCAATTATAGCTTCTTTTCCTCAACTTCTTCTCAATTTCATACTTGATTATATTTAAAACGACTCCTAAACTTCTCTTCATTTTCAAATTCAATGCTTGGTTTTTTAGTAAGCCAATTTCAATCATTTTCTCATTTTTTTCTTCATAATTTGATTTCTAATTGCATTTTTTTCAATTTTCTCTTTTTTAATACACTTATTTATTTATTTATTTAAGACATATATATATATATATATATATATATATATATATATATATATATATATATATATATAAATTAGGTTACAACAATAACCTACTAATTAATAGTTTGATTCGATCAAAATTAGAAGCAATGAATAGCCTTGAGCCAACAACTTTAACTTTTAACATTGATATGAAATACATATTATGACCATTTATATCAAGGTATCTAGCTAGCTAATGTGTTGAGTGAAAAGGAGACAATGGTGGCATGAACCTGGCTTAATACATGACGAATCAAACATCAAAATACAAGTAACCCCAACGTAGTCACATACCTAAATCAAGAGAGGGGTTTCAAACTAACATCTTTGGGCATAGAGTTCCCTCGTATGTATCTTCCTTAACTTCTTCATTACAAGTCCTCAAGTATTGCTTCAATATTGAACCAAGAATCCTCTCTTAAAGTTTTATATCATTTAAGTAGAACTAAGAATAATATTCTTAAAGCTCTTCTAACCACTCTTGAAGAGAAAGTCCTTTCCTAAAAATTAATTTTAATTCATCATCTCTTTCTAAATAAGAAAAACAGTATCCTAAAAATAGGAAACACTTAATTCCAATAACTCTCAATTTTTCTACGTTAGAACCTTTTCTTCCTAATTTTCTCCTTATCTTCCTTTCAAAATTCCTCCCCTCCCCTCCCCTCCCATCGTTTCTTTTCTTTTTTGTTTTAATTTCTATTTTACTTCTCTATTTCTTTCTAACTCACTGCCTTTTTTTTTTCAATCTTCTCTAATGCTTTTTCTATAGAAAGAAAGAAACCTAAAAGGCCCCATTTCTTGACTCATTGTTGCGCCATTTATAAACCACATACAACAAGCTAGGACCTTATTTTATGGCCAAATCCTTACCCTCTATTCGTTTTCTATAAATCTGAATCCTCCATTACCCTTTTACTTTAAAGTCAACTAACATCCTTATACTCATTATATGTGTAGGGATGGAATCTAGTAGGGAATTTAGTTTGGTTTCTTTGAGGGTTGGGGTATAATATTGATTAGTACTTAAAAATGCATTTTTATCAAGGTTTTATATCATTATTTTGCATTTAAAGTATCAATAACTCCTGAACTAGAGTATGTTTTATAATAACAAGTCTGATAATATAAGATACCTTTAATTTATGATAAATGTTTATTTTTAAATGCAGGCTTATCACATAAATCAAATGATTAATTGATGAGTTAAACCACTAAAATTGAGAAGAAAAAGAGAGGGCTAAGCTTAGAAAAGAGATGCTGGTTGAATTCAAATTGGAACACCATTCGGTTATTGGATCATAACTGGAGTTGTAGAATTTGGATTTAGGTCTAGTTTATATCGATAGAAAGCTAAGACATTCATGAAGAGTCCAAGATTTAAAAGGACCGTTTTCAAGTTCAAATTGTAGCAACAACAGAGAAGTCGGAATCTGTCCTGCAACCTAGATACTGTTCAATGTTCAGCCCATATCTCGAGTTCTAAATGTCCAAATGACCTCATTCTTATTTTGTTGGAAAGCTGAGACAATTCCCTAGAACTTTCATGAAGACTATATATTCAAATTCTGATGTTAGCAATGATATTTTCTGCAAACAAGAAGATAAAGATGGTTACCAAGTCAAGAGGTGGCCACCCACTTAACAATTAGTTATCAAATCAATAGTTTCAAATTTTGACATATAAAAGGAGGTATTTGCCACGTATTTAGGTATTTTGGTTTTCAGATCAAGATCATGTTCTTGCTCTCTCTCTTTATATTTTTGTAATGCTTAAGTTTTGCTTTCATTAATCTCTTGTTTATGCTTTCATTTCCTTTCCTTTACTTAGTTAACTTATATCTTATTTATGTTCTTATCTTGTTTATTTATGTTTCTGTCTTTCATTATGTTTAGTTAAGTTTATTATGTTAAGGTGAAAAGGTTACTCTAATGGTGTAAGAATAAATATAGTATAAACTCAATAGGAACTTTAATGTTTAATACTAACATGTTTTGTATTTGTTATCTTATTCACTTTTAATACTTTGCTTGTTAAATGGTTAATTAGATTTATGTTGTATAACCCTTGGTACAACAAATACTTGACACTTTTATAACCCAACTGTATGGTATAACCGACACCTGTATTATGAAAGGAACTTGATTTGTTGTTAACATAAGCTATCATCATGAATACCTGACAACATTTACAAGTATTAACATTATTCAAATATGATAACTAATATAATCATGTTAACAATTTATAATCCGATTGGAGCCTCCTTTGTGTGTGGTTTCCAGTTGAGTAATAAAAAGAGTTTATAATATACTGATTTGAAATATCATTAGTGGATCCTCTAAAATTGACAATTATTTTATCCTTATTTTATCCTTACATCAATATCCCATAAAATTCTCATAAACTCTTTGTTTTATTAAATATATATTATTTGTAATTTATATAGTTTACTTCCTTGTGGTTCAACCCTAGTATTGATGGGTTATTACTTTGACACTCCTACACTTGGGAGAAGACATCAATCTTTTGGTCGTGTCAAATATTCAGGTATGATTTGGCAGGATTGCACAAGACTTGTTGCTTTAAGGAGTAGCATGGCAGACCATGTTAAGGGCAACGTTTGCGAGAAAAAGGGTAGTTTGTTTTGGTTTTGGTTGGACAAGGCACGAGTGAGGGGAAGGGAGGGAGGGGGAGAGAGAGTCATTTTAGGTCTCTAAAAAGACAATGCCATTTTTGTTTCCTTCGTTATTTTCTTTCTAGGTTGGGCTTGGCTAGTATTTGTATAGGATTAGTTTTATGTTGAGTATCATGTAGGGTATTTTTATCATTCATAATCAGTCGGACCAGTGAATTGACAAAGGTATGGGTTGCCTGCTTTGGCCGGATGATCAATGTTAAACTATATAATATACAAATAGTGAATATGTACTTGTATTGAGTTATTTTGATATAATAATATTAGTGGTGAACGCATGCCACCGCATCCTTACATGTCCGACGCTTAATTCCTAGGTTTGATGTCTTTTACTTTATTATTTTTTCCAATTTCTAATTCATATTTATATGCAAATTCATAAAAAAAATACTCTCACGAGAAAAACTCATACCTCACATAATTTATTAAAAAAATAATTATAATGTGGTGTTAAAAGTCATTGTTTTATGGTCATTTTTAAATAATTTATGTTAGGTATGAGTTTTTCACTTGAGGGTATCTTTGACAATTTAGATAAGAATATCTAATAAAAGAATAATATTGCATTTATTAATAAATTCACAACAATTAGACTTATACGGATAGATTGGAGGATGGGTGTAAAATATAAACATGTGTTAGGCTAATTTCCTTTAGTTTAACTTTTGAATTTCTAACAATTATAAAAAAATTAAAAATTATTTTTTTCCAAGATTTCAGCTATTTTGATTTTTTTAAAATCTATTTTTTTTGGAAAAAATACCAATGTCCATCCATATGGTATAAGTTAATAGAAATTGGAATTGATACTTGATGGAGTAGCTACATTTTAAAAAAAAATAATAATTAAGAGATCAAATAAATTTGAAAAAGAGAAGGCGTATATTATGAAAATTATCAAAAGTAGTAAGATGAAATTTGTGAACAATCCAATATGTAAGAGAAACCTATCAAGACGCTTTTATATTTTGCGCTACTAGTTAGGTGGCCCACACTAGGCTGTGGGCTCACCTTTTATTATCATAAAAATCAAAGATCCAAGAGAACTAGGTCCTGATGCATGACGAAAATCTCTTAGGTTAGACATTTGGACCTGAGGCTCATGGGTCAAGCGTTTGGACTCAAGGCTCTGGGTCCTATCACGGGACCCATTAGACTTGGGTCGTGACCAAAAGACCATTAGCCTTGGTTCGAGACACCAGACCCAAGAGATTTGAGTCCTAGTGCGGACCTAAGAGAATTGGGTCATGTCGCATGACCCATTAACCTTGGGTCATGGAGGCATGACCCCTTAGCCTTGGGTCCTGCTGCTAATTCAAACGAATTAGGTCCTGGGCTAAATCAAGAGAATGGGGTCCTGACGGTGGACCCAATTCTTTTGGGTCCTATGTCAGGACCCATTTAATGACTGATCCAAGTGCATTGGATCCTGCGCAGCACTCAACATAATTGGATCTGGACGCCGCACCAAAGCGAATTACATCTTAACACAGGACCCATTAGTCTTGGGTCAGGTAGGACGTACGAAAAAAAGGGTTTGGGTTTGCACTCTGCCACACCCAAGCAACTTGGGTGAGACGTACGTTTCGAGACCCTAATTTCTTGGGTCTGGAAGAGGGTGCCTGACCCAAGTTAATAATAATAATAGTAGTTGTTGTAATTGCTTTTACCCTTCAAATCAATTCTAGTTTTTTTTATAGTAATAATATTTTTTCTAAAACATTTAATAATACTAATAATAATATTTATCTTGTTTGTCCAAGTTCTTATATTTTTTATTTTTTTTTAAAAAATATTTATGGTTTGTCTTTGATAGTATTAATAGTTTTTTTTTTAATTTAATAACAACAACAACAATAACAACAACTTTTAATTTTACCCTTTAAATGAAATTTATTTTTGTATTTCAATATTAATAATATTTTTTTTCAAATTTAATAATTATTATAAATAATTGTATTTTTAATATTAATAATATTAATTATAATACAAATAATAATATGTTTAATACAAATAATGATATTTTTAATATGAATACTTTTAATTACAATAAAAATAATATTGGGTCCTAAGTCGAAACCCATGAGCCTTGGGTTCTAAGGGAGGACCCACCACGACCCATGAGCCTTGGATCCTGAGGTAGGACCCAAGAAAATTGGGTCCAGACGACGACCCTATTATCCTTGGATCCTGATGCAGGACCCAACTGAATTGAGTCCCGATGATGGATCCATTGTACTTGGTCTGAGTGGACGCATTACTTATAGGTCTGGATCTAGATGCGGGATCCAACAACCTTGGGTTTGGACACTGGAGCCCTGAGCCTTGGGTAGGCAGGGTCGGGCTACACTCAGCAACTTGGGTGACACACACTTTTAGTGCCCTAATTTTCTTGGGTCTAGAAGAGGATGCCTGACCCAAGTTAATAAGAATAATAATAATTGATTTCTCTCTTAAAATCAAATGTATATTTTTTTCAATAGTATTTTTTTAATTTTCATAATATTAATGAATTTAATAATATTTATGATAATAATAATAATATTTAACTTGTCTACCCAAGTTCTTATATTTTCAATCTTTTTTTAAAAAATTATAGTTTCCTTTGATGACAATAATAATTTTATAAAAACATTTATTGTTTTTTTAAATAACAATAATAATAATAATAATTCTTAATTTTACCCTTTAAATCAAATCTATTATTGTTTTTTAATATTAATAATATTTTCTACAAATTTATTAATTATTATATGAATAATATTAATTATAATAAAAATAATGGTAATATTTATATTAATTATAATAAAAATTATAATAAAATAATGGTAATTTTTATATTAATTATAATAAAAAAATAAAAATAATGGTAATTTATTAATTACAATATTTTTAATGTAAATAATTTTAATAATAATAAAAATAATAATATTTAGAATACAAATAACAATATTTATCATATTAATAAATATTAACGATAACAATAATAATAATAATTGATATTATATTTTTTTTTCATTTGTTTTCTCTACAGCGTCTGCAAACTCAGTCGCACGGGTGTGCCACCCTAAGGGGTCTATAGACCCCAAGTGTGGGTCTAAAGACACCTCGAAGTGCGGACATGACCCTATCAACTTGGATCCGCGCTTCTACCACTCTCAAGCAACTTGAGTCAGGTGCGCCTTTCCAAGCTCAAGTTTCTTTGGTCTAGAAGGATATGTCAGACTCAAGTTAATAACAATAACAATAACAATAACAAGAACAATAATAAAACAACAATAACAACAACAATAATAATAATAATTGATTTTAACCTTCATATCAAATCTATGTTCTTTTTTATAGTAATACAATTTATTTTAAATTTAATAATATTTATGATATTAATAATATATATTAAACTTGTCTGGCCTAAGTTTTTATAGCTTTCAACCCCTTCAAATAAAACTCATTGTTTTTCTTCTATAATAATAATATTTTTCTTCGAAAGTAGTAGTAGTAGTAGTAATAATAATAATAATAATAATAATAATAATAATAATAATTTTATCCTTCAAATCAAATCTATGATTGTTTTTTGAAATTAAAGATATATTTTGAAATTTCTTAATTATGATATTAATAAATTTAATTATAATTAAAATAATAAAATTTATAAACAAATAATAATATTTTTAATATTAACAATATTAATTATGATAAAAAATAAAAACATTTCTAAGAAAAATAATAATATTTTTAATAAAAATAACAATAATTATAATACAAACAATAATATTAATTATAATACACATAATAATATTTTTAATATTAAGAATATTAATTATAACAAAAAAAACAATATTTATAACACAAATATTAATATTTTTAATATTAATAATAAGTTCCATTTACCCAAGTTTAACTGTGTCTAACTACAACACCAAACCCAAGAGCTTTAGGCCCCTCTGAAATGTCAGACCCAATAGCCATGGATCTGACTCAACGGAAGATACATTAGACTTGGGTTAGGACAGAGAACCCATTAGCCCTGGGTCCTGATATGGACCTATTTGCCTTGGGTCCGGATGCCTGACCCAAATGTCTTGGGCTAGGTAGGGACCCATGAGTCTTGGATCTGAACGCAAGACCCTTTCCCTTGGATCCTGATGCTGGACCCAAAAGAATTGGGTCCCGAAAAAGGACCCATTAGGTTTGGTCTAGTGGCAGGACCCACAAGAATTGGATCTTAACGTCGGCTCTATTATGCTGGGGTCCTGCGTATTGAGTCCTGAAAGAAGAGCTATTAACCTTTGGTCCGAGGCAGGACCCAAGCAAATTTGGTCCGGACAATGGCCCATTATGGTTGGGTCCTGAAGTAAGACCCATTAGCCTTGAAATTAGGCAGGATCCAAACGAATTGGGTCCTGACTCATTACTATAACCCCCAAGTGATTTGGGTATGCGCTTTTGCCACTCCCAAGCAAGTTAGGTGAGGTGCCTTTTCCAGCTCCAAATTTCTTGGCTCTAGAAGATATGCCCGACCCAAGTTAGTAGTAGTAATAGTAGTAGTAATAATTAATTTTACCCTTAAAATCAAATATATGTTTTTTTCCATAGTAATAATATTTATTTTAATTTTAATAATATTAATGAATTTAATAATATTTATAATATTAATAATAATATTTAACTTGTCTGTCCAAGTTCTTATATTTTTCAATCTTAAAAAAAAATATTATGTTTTTCGTCGATGGTAGTAATAATTGTTTTTTTAAAAAATCTGGTAATGATAATAACAATAGTAATAATAATTCTTAATTTTACCCCTCAAATCAAATCAATTATTAGTTTCAATATTAATAATATTTTCTACAAATTTATTAATTATTATATGAATAATATTAATTATAATATTTATAACAAAAATAATCGTATTTTTAATATTCATTATAATAAAAATCATAATATTTATATCACAAATAATAATATTTTTAATACTAATACTTTTAATTATAATAAAAATAATAATATTTAGAATACAAATAATAATATTTATCATATTAATAATAGTATCGAACTTGTTTGACCAAAGATTTTATAGTAATAATTTTGTTTTTAAAAAGATTTATTAATGATAATAATAATAATAATTGATATTATATATTTTTTTCATTTTTCTTCTTTGCAGGGTTTGCAGACACTGCCGTCCGGGTCTGTAGACCTAAGGTGCGAGTCAGAATAGACCCTGACGTGCTGGTCTGCACTCAGCGCGCAGTTCTGCAGAGTCAAGCACGTTCGGCCGCAGACTCCAGGCCGCAGGTCTGCAAAATAGCTCACTTGGGTCTGCCCCAACGCACGGGTCTGTAGACCCGTGTGCGCAAGCCTGCAGAACCACTTGTTGAGTCTTCAACGAGGCGTGCGGGTTTACCTAACGCTCAGATTATAGCAGCCCTAACATCAAGTGTCTGCAGCCTGGTACTGCTGCTAGGCTCGCTGGCTTGCCCCAGCGCCATGTGTCTATTGCCTAGGCGCGCAGGTCTGACCCTAACGTCCTGGCTTGAAGCCGAGCGCTAGGTGTCTGCAACTTGGGTTGTGCAACCCCATCAAAATTTGAACTGACTATTTTCTCCCTAACCAAAAAGATAACCTCACCCTCCTGCAGTCTTTGCAACTCTTTGTGGCAAGGACAATCATGCCATCACGTCTCCCTAACCCACAATGCTTTTAACAAAGAGCAAATCCAAATAGTGAAATCTACAGTGAAAGCACTCACAATCTATAATAATTCACCCTACAATACCGAATAGTGCAATCCACAATGAAAGCATTTCTAGTCCATAGTAATTCAGTCTACAGTAAACACTGATCCCTTTTAATTATATTTAATTTCTCAAACATGTCTTTTATTAAAAAAAAATCAAATTGTAAACTTAAGTTAGTTTCTATTCTTCAGTACTCTTTTATTAATTAATTTTGTTAAAATCAACGGTTATGCATCTATATAATCTAAATATATATTTTGGGTTAGGTTCAGGCTGGTTTTAGATTGAATTTAATAATATTCATACCATATCCATTATCTATCGGCTAAGATAATTATAAAAAAAAATACCCACTTATTTGGGTTGGGTTAGGTTGATATCCATTGAGTTGAAATTGAATTGTCTTTCATAATAAAAATTGACTTGTATGGTATTTTATATTGAAACCATTATTTATTATACATGTAATCGTTAATTTTAACTTTAAGGTAAGAGGATGTATCATAGAATAAAAAAAATTAAATATTACAATTGATTGTTTTTTATTGGAAAGTGTGATTGATAAATAGTGCAATATATAATAAGAGTGTATTAATAGCTTCGTAGTGGTTGAGCTATGGAAGGATTTAACACCATCTTTAATAGGCATTATGAAAGGATCAACTAAATTAATTAACATAAACCTATAATATGATTGAATTGTGTTTGAGTTTAATTGGTATTTATATAGAATATGTTAATTTAGTAATGAGTCTTATGGTTAATTGAGGAAGAAGAGAACTATGAAAATTGAAGAAAATGTGTGAATTTGGTGTTTTTAAACAATTATCTAGATGGTTTTCTTGAATTTTTCTAAGTATAGCCAAAATTTAATAATTGTAAAGATGGAGAATTCAAAAATTTAACTTGATTATGTAATTTTTGTATTAATTAAGGATATATGAAAATAAATCTTTGTGAATGGGATGAAATTTAGGTTATAGCATGATTGGATGTTTGTGGCTATGTTTTGGGGGAAAAAAAAATATAAGAGTATAGAATCCCTAGTGTGTTGTGTGTTGGTGGTATGGAAGGAAAAATATGGAAGCATGAATTATGGATGTTGTAATAAATTGGTTAAATTATATTTTTTTAATTTTTTTTTTGTATTGTTGGTCAATAAATGAGGTTGAGTTTAATTACATATGCAAGTTGGAAAAATTGCATATCAAGTTTGATTTAATTGGTAAAGTTTTGACATGGATATTAACATATTGATTGTAATGTGTGGATATTAATTTGGAATTCTGGAATGTATGAAAATTTATTTGGTTGAATTTTTAATTAGTGATATGAACACTAATTGTATTGTTGTATTATTTAGGAGTTGGAAGAAATGTAAAAAGTGAGATTTAACTTCTCAAAAACTTGTATTCGGTCTCCCTCTTTAGTGAGTGTAATTGTTATCATAAGAAGGTTCTCTCTCTCTCTCTCTCTCTCTCTCTCTCTCTCTCTCTCTCTCTCTATATATATATATATATATATATATATATATATATATATATATATATATATATTACCTGCTACTACAAACATATAAATCAAGTGTCAGTAGCAAGAAGACAACAAATGAAAGTCCCATAAAAAACGTGGGCATCTTCCATTTTGTCATTACCGAATCAAGGCAAGCAATACCACATGGGTTCACATGGGTTCTGAAGGCATCTCCAAACTTTTCAACAAGACGTTTTGGCCTTTTCCATGGCAACTCGTCTATAAAAAGGAGACTCCTATAACCTCAGAGGACAGACTAATTTTTTCCTCAGAAAATTTTACTCTTCCCTATAACTCTTACCTGCTACTATAAACATACAAATCAAGTATCGGTAGCAAGAAGACAACAAATGAAAGTCCCACAAAAAACATGGGTATCTTCCATTTTGTCATTACCAAATCAAGGCAGGCAATACCACATGGGTTCATATGGGTTCTGAAGGCATCTCCAAACTTTTCAACAAGATGTTTTGGCCTCTTCCATGACAACTCGTCTATAAAAAGGAGACTCCTATAACCTCAGAGGTCAGACTAATTTTTTCCTCAGAAAATTTTATTCTCCCCTGTAACTCATATCTGTAACCCATCTCTGTTCTCCTCTGTAACCAATATCTCCTGTATTAATTTTCATTACAAATTTAAGTAAGAAAATCCTATTTTTATCTACATTTTTGTTATATCTGTTCTTGTTCTTTTATTCTTGTTATATTTAAGTATGCTCTGTGTTTGATCAAGAATCCTGACATTGTTGGTCTTGCCTTGTTCATTCGCATCAGAAATCTATTTATATTCTTCTTTTCTTTGTTCTTGTTCTTTTTATAAAATCAGTATATAGGCTGGAAACCTGTGACCCGATCTTTTAGATCATTCTCAGGTATAACAACGCCACATACTGATAAATCTGTCTAGACGGTATCAGAGCCTATTGGGATCTGGGTAGGAATAGTAACATAAAAGTCAATATTCTTAGAAAGAACAAGAGACCATTAGACTATAGGTATGCAACTGAATGGTGTAAGTCCCGTCTGAGTTTTAGGGCAATAAATCCATATAACCTGCAGCCTGTTTTCTAGTTTATCTTTCCTTTCTATGGATTCTGTCTTTCATAGGACTACTTCCATTTCAGCTTCCTCTACCTCTGAATCTTTTGAAAGCAGAAGGATAGTATAAAGTGAATAACTATTGAAGACTTTACAAAAAACATTGATGATTGAAAATTTTCAAAAATTTCTCAAACTCAGATTTATCAAAAATCTAAATATAATATTTTCAAAACAGATTTTACCATCAAAACTGAAGAAAGAGATATTCAACTTACAAAACCTTTTGAAACCATTCAACTCTTCTCTCAAAAATCCCTACAAAAACATCTAGCCCGAAACTATAAGTATATTCATGTTGGCCTTGTCTATATATACGTGTGTGTGTGTGTGGCGCGCGCGCCCAATGCTGATAACCAGTAGATAATTATGTTTAATCATAACAATGATAACCAATATATAGTTGTTAATGACTGCAATGACAGATCTTGTGGATAATTGTGATCGGCCACTACGCCAATGATCAAACAACCATAACAACGACAGTTAATATATCAACAACAACATGAGTGTTTGATACAAATCCTCCTAATGGAGTAAAACAACAATTAGGAGATAACAGAGGTAGCGTAAGGAACTCAACAATTATGGACAAATGATAACTAAACGAAATGGTAAAACATAGTGGTGTACGTTCACGGGTGCTATTGTAGTCATCACATGCAGGTAGAGAAATAGATCACTTTCAGAAGGCATACCTGAACCCATGGGAATCAATATTCAATCTTGAACGAGCATCGGTACCAGGTCTTTACAGCGCTCCCTGTTTTGATTCCCGATAGCCATCTGAGGGTTTAGTTGACACCATGTTCGAAGCAACATCAGGCTTTATCCCAGAACGCTTCTTCTTCATTCTTGTCTTTTCCCAACCATCAACACCAATTGATAAACTTCGATCCTCACCTTGAACAGCACCACTATTTGCAAGCCTTAGCATTTCCCTGTCTCTGTCAACAGTACCAGATGGCCTGACCAGAGCATTACCCTGCACATCCATCTTTATTAGTCAGAGCATATGAGGTGATCTATCTTAAGGAAACTAAGACACGGGAAAGTTCATGACATTTGGAAAACCTGGAAGGCACCACTAGCATTACAAATAGGCATTGTAAACCAAGGCGCCACAAAAAATAAAAGAAGGAAGTCTTATACTTCAGTTGTAAATAACAGGTGGTATTTAAACAACATAGTACCATCCCGTCCTCCTTCAAAGGAGAAGAAGAAGAAGGGGTTCGAATCCAGTGAGATTCTGGAAGGCAAAGGAAAAAAATAAAAAGGCAAATTAGCTAAAACAGGCAGGCTTCCATGTAATATTGTGGGAGATACCAAAACAGGGTCAAATGTATTACTACTAATTTACAAATGCAACCCAGAAAAGGTGATGATGTCTAATCAATAACCAACATGACAAATCATACTGAACTTTACAAGTTAATTAAATAAAACAATCATGAACAGGTAATAAAAGGAAGTTGCATACCCGCACATCCACCAAAGAAGTTCGTGTGCGCTTGTTTGGAACAATATTTTTGGTCCGTTCTTCTGACTTTTGCTGTTCAAGTTCAAAACCACTGGTGGCAGAATGATTTTGAATTCCCATTTTACCCAGGCTTGGAACAAGGACCGACCGATCGCTTGATACTGAAGCATTAGGCCTATCATTAGAATAACCTTCTAATCTAGACCTCTTCCTTGACGGTATGGTTGGGAAGAGCTTGTTGAATGCAGACAAGGCTTCAGTGAAAATCTTCACACGTTCCCTATTTATTTAATAGAACTTAATTAAACTAGTGAAAGGTGCTATGTAAAATGCAAAATATTCAAAGAACTACCTGCCCTTGGCAGAGCTTCCACGCAGACCATCTCTTACTCGCTTGATTTCTTCAGGTGAGGGAGACAATACCACCTTGCCTTTCAAAGAACCAGAAGACTCATCTGCTGAAATTCCAAGAGCAGCATTCATGTGTCGCTTAAAGTCCCCTTGACGACTAGATTTATGGTCTGCAGCCACCACCTTTGGATCAAAACGCATGCATTGGAAGAAGTTCACCACGTCTCCCTGCGCTACCACAGCACTACTTCGAGCCATGTTCGGGACAGAAGTTAGGATTGGATTCTCCATAGTTTCACTGAGAAATAACACTGAGAATCTGTTCTAGGTTGAGGCTATACGAGACCACAAGTAAAAGGGGCATGAGAGACAGGTTTTGAAGGAGTAATAAACCAAAACTGTCAGGAATTTAATTCGGATTCCAACTTGATAGTAATAGTAAAATTTGGTATAAAACAGCAATAATAAAAGTATTAATTCTACTTCTACTTTACATAATAATAAATCTTCCAACTCAATTAATCAAATTCTAGTTTTGTTTTTTATATATTATCAATTAATCAAATTCTAGTTTTGTTTTTTATATATTATCAGTTAATCCACAAATCTCAAAACTATAAAAGACTTTCAGAACATCTCCAACATATGAGGTAAATGAAAAGGCAAATGCTATATATTGTACTTTATCTTTTATTCTTTCAGTTTTTTCATTCCAACGCAGCACCCAAACAAATAGCTATTTTGACTATTTGTTTGCTGGCCAGCCATTTCTACCTTTCACTGTAGAAATGATCAAAATAAATAATTGTTGGCCAACGACTATTTTTATAGCCGTTGGCCAACAACTTTTTTTTTCCTTTAAATGTAGGAGAAATTTTCTTTAAATGCAAGAGGAAAGAACTTGTAGTTTTAAAATTTTGTATTGTGCCTCACCTTTCTCTCAAATTTAGAAAAATAAGAATCAATTATTTTCCGGTTAATTAATAACATCGGTTGTGTTAATTAGCTGAAATTAAAAGGTATGCTTGTTTAAAAGCTTTTTCTATTTTCTCTTTTATATTTCTTGATTTTTTAGATCTTTTGTTGTTAATTTAATATTTGTGATGATTTTTATTTCTTTATTATTTTATGTTTTTAATATGGGTTAAGGAAGACAATTTTTATTTATGTTGTTATTTTTTATAAAATTGAGAGGAATTAATAATGGTAGTTGATATTGATAAAAAGATAGAGTGACATATTTAAAATTTATTTTTGATTGTCTGTTTTAATTTGAGGTCAATTATATTTTGTCTTGTTGAAAATGATTAAACCAGTATATCAATTCTCTTTTAGTTCCAAAAAATGGTCAAATTGGTATGTTAGAACAAGTAGGAGGCAATACTTATTATTAATTCGCATGTATGAAAACTACAAAATTGCTAGACATTGAATGTGAGCTTTTTTTACACTCTCTTATAAGGTTTTAAATTGAGTTTTTTTTTTTTTAATGTAGATGGATTCAAATTTTCCAAGCTCTTTTACCAACTTTCCAAGTCAGAAGATATTCTTTCTCAACCAAGTGATTCTAATCAATTAATTGATGACTTAACATACTCGAATTTAAATGTTCATTTGGCAAAAAAATCACAAAGAAGTAAAAATTTCTCACTAGAGGAGGATTGTTTACTTATCTCTGCATGGCTAAATACAAGCAAAGATCCAATTACAGGAGTTGAACAACAAACAAAACAATTCTAGGCTCGCGTACATGCTTGCTTTGTAGAGAATGGAGGAAACTTGAATAATCGTTCTCAAATAAGTATCTCAAGTAGATGACAAGAAATAAATAGAGAAGTCGGTAAATTTATTGGATTTGTTACTCAAATTGAAAATCGTCAGCAAAGTGGAATGACCGAAGAATCAAGGGTAATGTTAATATTCATTTCTATGTTAAATTGTTTAACACATATTTTAACATTATTTAATTTTTTTATTTTTTTACCAGATTAATAATGCTCGGCAAATGTATGCTTCTTGCGTTGGCAAACGATTTCAACTAGAACATTGTTGGGTTATCTTAAGAAAAGAACCCAAATGACAATTTGAGCGTGCAAGTCAACATCAAAGGTCACACAAGAAACAAAAAAGTCATGTCAATGCAAGTCCGGCTTCATCAACTCCATCTACCCCTGATTCTGTTAGTTTAGGAGAAGATAGTGAACCATTGATTTATCAAGATAGACCAATCGGTCAGAAAGCTACAAAGGAACGACTTAAACGTAGACAAGGAAAAGATAAAGTTGGGGAGGTATCTGTAACGAATCTCTTACAACAATTCAGGGATACAGTAGTTGAAATTGAGGATCAGAAGAAACAAGATAGGAAAATTATGTTAGAGCAACAAGCCATGATGATTCAACAAAGTCAAGAGAAACAAGAATTGAACAGGATTGAGAAAGAAGAACAAATTATGAAAATGGATATTTCTAATTTGGATCCAATTTCTGCAGCGTATTTTCAAAATAGAAAGTTAGAAATTATACAAAAGAGGGGTTTTAATTTTTAATTAACTTTGATTGATTTATTGTAATGTAATGTATTTTTAATTAAATATATAGAAAATTCTTGGTTATTTTAAATATATTGTTATGAAATTAATATCAATTCATAATACATTTTTGAAGTTCCTCTAACACTTCACAATAATAAGTAGGATTAATTAACTTAAAAGATAACAACCATAATGAAAAACAAAAAAACATAAAAAACATGAAAATTATGATAACATAAGAAGTTCAAATCTAAAGATTCTACTCGTTGCTATATTGTTCCCACAAATGTTCAATCAAATCTTCTTTTAGTTGAGAGCTAGTTGCTCTATCCCTAATTCGATTATGAGTTTGAAGAAAATCATGTAGTTCTAGTATTTCACCATGTGACACTGATATAAAGGAATTGACTTCATGTTCATGGTCAAATCCAAGGTTCATTGCTCCTTCATCCTCAATAATCATATTATGCATTATTATGCAAGCTTTCATAATATATGAAAGCGTTTCTTCATCCCAGTATCAAACAAGTCCACGTACAATTGCAAAACAAGATTGGAGCACCTCAAATGCCCGTTCATCATCTTTTCTTGCGGACTCTTGCTTGCTTGCAAAATATTTTCTCTTTGCTCCTACTGGTCTTGGGATTGTCCTAACAAAGGTTGACCAATTAGGATAAATCCCATCTGCTAAATAGTATACCATTGTATATTCATGCCCATTAATTGTATAATTGACAGGAGCAGTACGACCTTCAGTAAGTGCAGCAAAGATAGGTGACTGATCAAGAACATTAATATCATTTAATGATCCAGGCATTCCAAAAAAGGCATGCCATATCCAAAGATCTTGTGAAGTCACGGCCTCTAGAATTATAGTTGGTTCACGACAATGACTAGTATACATCTCATGCCATGCAATTGGGCATTTCTCCCATTTCCAATGCATACAGTCAATGCTCCCTAACATCCCTGGAAATCCACGCTGCTCTCCAATTGATAATAATCGACAAATATCGGTCTTGTTTGGTGCCCTTAGATACCAATCACCAAAAACTTCTACGATTGCTTTGACGAAAGCTCTAAGACTTTCTATCATAGTTGTTTCTCCAATTCGAAGATATTCATCAGTAAGATCTGTAGGAATACCATATGCAAGTATTCTGTGAGCTGCAGTTACCTTTTGAAGGCAAGATAAACAAAGAACACAAAGAGCATCTGTCATTTGTTTGAAATATGGATTATGAGCTTCCACTGCATTTGCGATCCGAAGAAAAAAACGACGACTCATCCTAAATCTTTTTCGAAATTGACTTTCAATGAATCTAGGATTTTTTGCAAAATAATCATTATATAACCTTAACTCACCTTCCTTTCTATTACGATTGTGATCAGGAATAGAGCCACGATACCCTGTTCTCTGCCCTTGATTATTCGATTCTTCTTCAGCAACCACAACAGTAGCAACTTGAAAAGAGAACACAGGAGTGTCATCATCAAAATCAAAAGCATCATAAAAATTAAAATTAGAATGATTCATGATGAATTTTAATGAAATATGTTTTTGATTGGAGAGAAAAAAATGAAATGATGAGAAAAAAATGTTAAGGTATATGAGAATATTTATAGATAGATTATTTTTTCAAATTTTGAAATCTTAGAATGTTGACAGTTATTTTTTTAAAATTTAAAATTTTAAAATTTAAAATGGTGGCGGTCATTTTTTCAAAGCATGAATTTTTTTTAAAAAAATTTGAAAATCAAAATTTAAAATATTGGCGGTTTTTTTCAAAGTTTGAATTTGAATTTACTTTTAAAAAATTAAATTTTTTTACAGTAACATATAAAGCTGAAAATTTAAAATATTTATATAAATAAATTTTAAGTTTAATTTTAAATTATATCTTTTAACTTTCATATTATTTCATTAATTTTAGATTACTTTTATAAATTACTCATATTAATTATATAATTAATAACATCATCATTATATTATATATAAAATATCTAAATTAGTTATATAATTATATTAAAATTAATTTAACATGAAATATATTAAAATATAAATAGATTTTTACCATTAGAATGCACATAATTAAAAAACCTATATTTACACTATTCAAAAAACCATTTTATCAATTTGGCTTTTCAATTTAGCTTTTTGGATTGAAGATGCTCTTATAATCATTAATTTTAGAACATGTAATTGAGAAATAATTTAACTCGGATAACAAGATTAATAAAAAAAAATCCACAAACTCATGGCATTATTATTATTATTATCAAGAATAAAATACTCCTGCTAATAACATAGCTTGAGAGAGTGAAAATTCAAACCATATTGGATACCTCCAAATCCTTAATGGAATCACTCGAAGCAGCTGTGCTTTACAATAAGACAATCATCTGCACAATTTTTTAACAAAAGACTATGTTCCATCTCATGATAAAATCAAACCACCCTTTCCCTCAGATCTCCTCCATTTCTTATATGATCAATAGACTTCACCGGATGAATTTTAAGCAACTTACTGCAATTGCAAATACAAATCCAGTTGACCGGATCTATCGACAGGCACCGATGAGGAAGAATCACGACCAAATATTATTGACCTGTTTGTCAACTCTGAGGTCGTCCCTGTTGCTTTGCTCACTCTTCAGCAAACAGCGCAAGCTATAAATGATACACTCTTTAGCTCACTCTTCTATTTGATCGGAGATGTTGGAAATTTCAGGAAATCGGAGTAGAAGTAGTAGGATTTTAGGGTTAGGGTTAGGAGATGAATTCGGTCCAGAAGGACGGTTGATTTCTTAATTTCTTCGCGTTATTGTTTTCTTTTTTAAAAAGTTTCATTTATAAAAAAATTGAATGATTTTCTGTCATGTGATGAGCACATGATTGGATTAGCTATAAACAGCGTTGGTAAGTTAAATCCTGTTTGTTTGTTGAAAAGTAATTTTTTTTAAAAGTGAATTATGAAAAAGTAAATTACGTGAAAATAAATTATTTTTCGATGTTTGGTAGTGTAATAGAAAATAAGTTGGAAAACACTTTTCAGTGTTTGGTTATGTCATGAAAAATGAGCTGGAAAATAACTTATTAATGTTTTATTTTTTTCAAGTTTATTAAAATAATGAGAAAGAAATCTTACAAAATAAAAAGTTGAATAGAAATGAAATTGAAAAAAAATATAATTTCATAAATTATCTCAAATAAAATAAATAATAATCAAAATAATAGAGATCAAATCTAAAAAAAAAATTGAAAGATGAAAAAAATTAAAATAATAATAATTAACATTTCATAAATTAATTCAAATAAAATAAGTAACAATTAAAAGAATGAGGACCAAATTTGATAGATAAAAAATTTCAATTAAAAAATGATAAGGGAAAAGTAAATAACAATTATAAAAATAAGGACCAAAATTAATATAAAAATTAAATTATAAGAGATGAAATTGAAAACAAATATTCAAAACAAAATATATATAGCAATCAAATGTTTGAGGACCAAATTTGATATAATTAGCAAATAATATGACATTTCTAAATTTTTTACAACTTCCGGAAAGTGTTTTCCGTCCAAAATAAAAGGAAACCACTTTCCTGGAAACTAAGCCAGATTTTCTTTGACTAGAAAGTGTTTTCCGTTGACTAACTTTTTCTAATGTCAAACAAACACAGAAAAGTTTGGAAAATGGTTTCCCGGAAACCAGTTTCCAGGAAGCAAACATAACCTAAGAGTAATTCCATTTTTGTCATTCACTAAAAAAGTTTTTTTATTATAAGGATTAGCTATAGACAACGTTGGTTAGCACATGAATTTATTTTTTTACATCCTATAAACCTAAATTTTTTAAAATATAAGGGAAATACACTTATCATAAATTCTTATATAAGATCATATAACTATCTATTAGAGTGCTTGTTATCAAGAACTTCCAAACTCTTCTACTTGAGTACTTGTTATTGAAGTATATCTAAAGACATGCTCTTTAAGAAACTGACCAAAAAACGTTTTTGATTGACTCTACCTGAGCTCGTTCTGTATTTGTTTGAGCTAATCAGTCATGGCCTACATGGTCTTATTGACTAAAAGTGTATTTATTTTTTAGGTAGCTTTTGTAGTTGTGATTTGAAAAAAGTAAGTTTTTAAAAAATATGGTTAGCTGTGGTTAATTGAATTTAGATATGTGTTTGGTAAAAATTATGGTTAAAGTTTATGTGTAGTGAAAAACATGTATAAAATATTTGGTGTAATTGTGTTTGGAAGTGTGGTTGCGATTGCTTTTCAAAATGCTTTTTACTTGGAAATGTATTAAAATAACATTTTTTATTTTAAAAAAATTAATTTTGATATCAGCGCATCAAAATGATCTCAAAACACCAAAAAAATATTAATTTGAAGCAAATAAAAAAATATTTTTTTTATTTGTTTTAAAAGTATTTTTAAAACGCAAAAACAAACAGGGTTCCAGAATTTTTACAAAACTTAGTTAAAAAAACATGAAAAAACTGTTGCAGAAAAACTGCGTTTCAAACTCAATTTTTTAGTGGGCCTCGCAGCGTAAAACGTAGTTTGGTTTGTTACCAAACACTTTGCGGCGTTTGTTTCACCGCAAACATAAAAGTTAGCGGAAAACAAACGCAGCTTAACACAATATTATTATGGTAAGTACTTTTAGTTTTACTTTCTATTTCTAGTCAGATAACCCTTAAACCAACATTAGATAGATTTAAGTTCTAATAAAGGAACATACCTTCAAAATGATCCATTATTGGCTAATTAGAGTTTGACCAAACTACATGTGACCAGCTAATCATCTCATTTAAAACTAAAAAGAGATAATCATGAGGTTTTGTTAAAGACATCAAAACACAAATGTAACCATCAATGATTTATAGAGACAATAACACTGGGAAAAATGATATCATTGTGGATTGTGTAGAGACATTATAGTTATGTCCAGGTATAATTTTTTATTGATGTAAGGGAATTAGATAATGAAAAGCCATCATATGGCACTTATTGTGGAGGCTACTCCATTGGCTTTGTGTTTGTGGGTTGTTTTTAGACTCCTTGGATCGTAGGAATAGCCTCTATTAGTTGCTTAGATTAACTCATCACCAAGTGCTATAATCATGTTTTTACCAGTTTAGTTTTGGCGTGATTGCTAATCTATTATTATTTTAACAAAGTAATCCCACTAGGTGAGCCCATTTGTTGATTAATAAATGGATTCTTTGATTAATATGTTACCTATTATTCATTTTTTTTCTTGCAATAAGGAGAAGCTCACTTAAATATGTAATCCTAAATGGAGATATGTAACAACCTCGTCAATCAAACAAAGTGTGAAATTCTTAACTTAATTTAACAAGCTAAGAGGTAAAGGTGTGTAATATCAAAATTCTACAAACTAAGTAAAAAAAAAGTATAAGCAATAAAGATAAAAAAAAGTTATAAAGGAAGCTTTAAATTGCATAAGTAAAAGGAAATGATAAATTATAGAAAGCTTATAAAGAAATGGTATACATGGGGTTGACTCTTATTTTTTAATGCTAGACTACTTATTTATAATATTATAGAAATTGAGTTTCACATAAATTATATGTCCTCATCTTATAAAAACTGTGTACGAAAGGTATGGATTTTATAACCTAAAACCTATTACAAATTTATATTTTGTATTTACGCACCCCTCCTGACAGTTGTATGTGTTAACACTCTAATTATAATACAACATTCACTAGTATTAAATGCTAAAGACTCATGTTCTAAATATGATTTCATTATTGATCATTAACTTGATCCATCATCTTCTTGATTGATTATCAATTTTAGCTCTCTTCAATAGTATGTTAAAAAAATACAAAGTGAAAAACTATTCTTCTTGATCAAACAATACTTGATTGTTTATTTTTTATATAAATAGCAACACATGAGAAATGAACGATAAATGCCTTTTTTTTCAACTACCCATCAATAACCCAATTACCTCAAAAAATCTTCCTCCTACAACATATTTTCTACTTGACTAAGTTCAATGCTAAATAACCAAAAATCTCAATCATAACATAATAGACCCATATAAAATGTATATAACAAAAAAAAATGAAAATATATGAGTCAAAATTGTAACTAAACTAGAAATTATGTGAAAAATATCAAATCTAGTAAGGCATATACTAGATATGAGATTATTTAAGAAGAAAAGATGAGAAAGAAAAAAAAAAGAAATAATGTCTCTATTATGAAAAATCATCAATATCAACTTATAGGTTTAAAGTGAAAGAAAATGTCTTCAAATGAAAGAGAAAACTAATGGGATATTTTTTAAAATGCTTTTAAATAGAAGTGCTTCTACTTGCTTCATTTGTTAGCTCAATCTCATTTCATTCAACAAAACCAATATAAAAAATATAATTAAATTTGAATTCATAATAAAATTAGAATTCATCTTAAATCAACAAAAATAAACTCATTATTAAAGAAAAACCCTAAAATTTTAATCAATTGTAATTAAAAAAATAAAAATAAAGATAATATATAGAATCTACAATACAAATAAGCTAGATATGATACTTAAGTTGAAAGGTTGTTATAAATTTGACATGTTTAGTGACGTGTTAAAAATGTGGTGTTTTGTTAAATATTAGTGACTATGATGGTGTTCTCTTGATAGAATTTTGTGATTCTATATACTTACAAGTATCCTTTTTCAAAGTTTATTGATCTTAATGAAGTGCTATCAAACTATTCAACTTTTCATATTGGTAAAATCCTTGTAAAGTTTGTTGAAAGTTGTAAAATCATATGATAATAGGTGTAATGCAATGAACAAAGACTTGTTAATCGAAATAAGTGGGAATCATGGTATCAATAAAAGAATTGATGAAAAAAATAATTAGTGTTATGTTATTTCTAAAGTTAATAAGGTAATCAATTAAAATGAATATTCATATAATGAAAATCTTATTTTATATTTCTATATGCTCTACATGTGTTTTCCATCCCTCTAAAGTATCTTGATATCGTGTTCAAATCTTTGATGATTATTTTATTTTGGGAATAAAAATATAAAACTAGTTAATTTGATAAAATAAATTATTATATGTATATTAAACCAACAATGATATATATAAAATGTGAAAATAATGAAATGGAAGGTTGAATATCTAGTTAAGGGAATGTGATTATGTGTATTCTTCAAGGTTTTGTCATGTTATTATTTTACATTTAAATTGTATACCGTTATTATATGCTGATGCAACTAGAAAAGGTTAAGGCTGAGGTTGCCTTCCTCATAAAAAAAAAAATACCTCTAAATTTCATGTACACGACAATAAAAAAAGATAAAATTGTATTAAAATTCTAGGGCATTACATTGCTCTTACTAATGCTTTTTTACTCATTACTCCATCAATATAATAAACAACTATTCTACTAGCGATGTCACCTTTTAGGTGATGAAATTTGATTTTTTTTAAAAATAAATATCATATTCTTTTGATTTTCATATGTAAATATTATTTGATAATTTTTTCAATGTGTTAATTGAGTGTGAGTGGCCTTCAGGCCTATTTTAAACATAACTAATTTACCATTTATCATCATTTTAGGCCCAACACCCATATTCTAAAAATGAGAATTGAGCTTTATTATAAGACCCAAATTCTAAATTACTGCCTTAGGTTCTTGTAATACTTTACTATAAATCCAAATATATCAATTTAGGCAAATTCTTAGAAGCACAGTGGTACATTATATATATATAACACAAAGCTTATCTTAGGTAAAATGCTTTAGAGTAACTCTTGTCTTTCATTTGAAATAACAAACTCTTTATCTAAGAATATCTAAAAGACTAATTATGGTTAAAAAAATTAGATGATGACTCTTTTTTCATATTTTAATCATATCATTCCTAATCAATTTGTATAAATCTCTCCTATGATAGAATGACGACTCTACTAAATAAATAAGTGATAGGTTTTGTTTGTTTGAATTATATGCTTGTTATGCTATATGTTTTTATATGATTGTCTATATTGCGTGATTTATTTAATTTAATATTGTTTTTATGTTCTTGTCATTTTTGTGTTTTTTATTCTTCATTTATTTTGTATATCATGCGTATATGGATTAGATATGAATTTATGCCCTTACACCCACTACACGATACCTTCTTATGCATGCACCTTGCCTTAGATTAGTATAAGGAATTATTGGTGGCCCAATTCTAGACTAGAACTTATAAAACTCGAGACTTATTGAATGTTTATGATTGGTAGCCAATGAGATTTCCTGATATATTCTCTTCACACCTTGTTGACCTCAAGTTAACTTTTTAAGGTTTGTTTACCTGAGCGATGAGGAGCTTTTCAACACCAATAAAATAGTAAGCCTACCCATATATAATGGCTAGAAATCATGACTTGATATTTGATTATGACATTTTAGAAATGGATGATAAGACAACCAAGACCATAAAATATATCCAGCAATAATTTCTACAAGAGTGAATCATTATAACTATAAAAGAGGAATTGTTCAAGCTAAGGATTTATTGGTAAATTACCTAATTTGAAGTAAATATTTTTTGTCAATGAAGTTGATAGAATCTACGTATGTTGGGAAGTTGATCATCCATGACAAACATGAATTTTAAAAAATAAAAATTTAGCAGAAGTGTTAAAAATATCCTTCCGAAAACTAGTCATCATAGCTATGATGCAATTTTAGGATCCATAATATAGTTGTTCTACCTTCAAAATATTTAACATAGTATTCACCATTAAATAATTTCATAAGTTATTACAAATACATGAACCTTGTACACCATCTATTGTCATCATTGGTATGATAAAGTCATACAAAAGATTTTAAAGTTTTTGAATATTGATGAAAAGATGGGTTGAGTAAAAGAGAAAGCTGGTGATAGAAGCTGACATTGGAGTGTATATGATGATTTTTCAACAAAAAGTTGAATACTAAGACGACATTACTAGCAAGATCTGGATATTGGCAAGAAGTATTTTTAGGCTAGTATTATTTCCCTAAACTCAACCAATGTGTTTACCAAGGTTGAGAGTATTCAAGTTAATATGGCTACAATAATCTTAATAGAAACTATCCTAAATCTAAATCATTATTGGAAAATAGGTAAAGGGTCAATGGTCAATGTGTTGTTATATGCACCATTTATAGATATTAAAGTTATTATAATATTATTAATTTCAATATTCAATATAAACTAAAGTAAACAAATAATATTTAATTTTTTAAAAAATATATAAGTTTGACAACAATACATATTAAGGGTAATTTGTTTTAATGTCTTGTTCATTATAACCAAATAGGATACAAAGATAGTCACTTTGTCTTGTACATCACTACCAAACACAATTATATCTCTATTTTTTATCTTGTCTCATCTGTCTCCACTACTTCTATTTATTTTTTGTTCCAATACAATAACTAAACGTTATCTAATTAATAGAATGATATGATGATAAATGATATTAAGTAAATAAATAAATAAAAATAAAAAAGGCCCTTTAAACTTTTTTTTTCTATGTAGATGTATATGAGAAAGCATTAACCTTATAGTGTGATGTCATTTAGTGTTGTCAAACTCGGTTAGAGAGCCAAGATATAAAGTTTAGGAGAGTTAAATGACTTGAGCCATTATCGGTAATCCACATTCATGGTTTGATTTATAAAGTCTATGATTGATATTAGGCTTCCCATATTAGAAAATTGAGATCCAAGTGTATTTAACACGGTTGTATTTTATTACATAATGTGTCACTGTAACATTCTCAAATTATAAAGTCATGAAATCTCAGACATTTCTTTACGATTGTCAAGTATTGAATAATATGTCTAAAATTATGGATTTTTTATTTGAAAACCTTTATGTTGTAAAAATAAAATAGAAGATGTGTAGTATGTAATTGATATATATATATATATATATATATATATATATATATATATATATATCTTAGTATGGCTAAATCATTTCAGAATTATAAGATAAGTTTATAACAATATGACTCTTAATCTTATTTTTTAAAATTTGAGGATGTTACAGTCACATTTATAAATGTTAAGAAAAAACATTAGGGCCAAAATTTGTGCAAAAAAGCACATAATTTCTTAAAAAAGAATATAAACATCTTATTATATTTATTTTTGCAATATATTTCATATAATCTATGAAGTATCAGCTATAATAAAAAAAAATATATATATGACAATATATTAACATATTAATTATTATTTTAGATTTGATTACTATTTTAAATTCAATTATTAATAAAAAAATTAATTAAATTAATAATACCAGAGAAAAATTTATAGAGTGATTTCAATTTTATACATATTACTATCTCATTTATATATTGTTTTTTTTTTCTCAATGTCACTTCACGTTATCTAAATAGAAAAATAAATGGTTTAATTATACTTTTTTCCTCGTATAAACGATTTCAATATACATTAATCAAAAATAGGTAAATTCATTTATTGGATCACTTGAGGAACCACTCATCGTCATTAAAGGCCTTTTATTGCATAAAAAATTAATGGGGCTAATTTAAATTTTTTAAAGGATATAATTAAATAATCTATATCTTTGGGAGTAGCCCACATGCTCCTCCCATCCTTATAGAGCTCCGCCTCTCAAAGATCTGCATTAACTTTTCAGGTGAAATGGAAGAGAAATCAATTTTAAGTTCTAAACTATTCAATCAGTACAATCACATTTAGCATCAAGCACAATGAATCTCCTAATTAAATGGAGATGCTAAATGGAAAAATATATATAAAAGGAGATTTTAGCATCTTCATTTTATCTTTTCAATACTTCTTTTATATTTTATATGTTCGAAGAGAATTGCTAAACAAAATGTTATTATCATTTCTCTTGTAAAAAGTTGTTCTTACATATCTTGCAAAAATGTTAAAACATTATTCATTGTAATAACTTTTTTTATAAGTTTTTTTTCCTTTGATTTTTTCTTAAATCTATTTTTTGTGAGATTATCATGGTTCATGACCCATGTCATTGGTTTGGCGAGTTTACCCGAGTTGACTCAAGTCATTGTTTTATTGTCCAAGTTGTTTTTAGATTTGTCAAGTCAACCGAACTATATCGAGTTGTTAAAATAGTTATATATTAAAATACAATTGACTTTTTTAAATGGCGCCTCACCATATGAATGTATATAATAAACAAAAAAACATATTTATACTATTATAAAAGTTGTATTATGAATATGGCTCTTCTAAAGCTCTTAGTTGTCAAGTAAAATTAAGTCTTCACTTATAAGTAGAAGTGTAGAGGTGTAAAGAGAATTGGCTTGTGCCAAACAGATTCATATTTGTCATGCCAATTTATTGTGTGATATTGGTCCATTTTCTATTGCATCTTTGACCTAACGCAGACCGCTCCAACTCATGTCCCAAGGGTTGGTGTCATGACATATTAGTTCATTTTAATTATTTCTCAAATATTTATCAGTCATTCTTCATTTACTAATTGAATATTAGAAAAAAAAAGTAAATATAAATAATTTTGATTAGAACCATAATGGTTATGTTGAAGCAAGCCCATCATGGGTTCAATTATTTAGGAAGCAAGACTGAAATGGAGATGTGACTAAATTACAAGGGCATTCAAATATATCCTGACAAAAAAGGAATAAAGATGAGCTCATTTATTTTTTTATGCTTAAAAATAGTCTAAATTGAAAAATATTCAACATAATAATTTTATAACTTTATATACTCGAGTAGGAGTTTCAATTCTGCACATTCATGTTGCCTATTGGTTTTGTAGAAAAAAAAAGTGTGGAGCTTTTTAAAGTGGATAAATTATATAACCCAATTTATTTCCTAATTGTTATTAACCTGTAAACCTTTTTTCGCCTCTTCTGTAACAAAAATTTAGAATATGGGATGAAAGATGTCAAAGGGCCTTTGATACAATAAAAAAAAAAATATAAAGAGTGTAACTCTTTTAATATTAATTTGTCATAAAGACCATTAATCATGTATTTGACTAGAACAGAAGTTGTTATGGGTTATGTCCTCGTTTAGAATTATGATTCAAAAAGGACAGAGCAAACCATTTATTACTTAATTAAGAAGTTTATTAATTTTAAATCTCGACATATTTTCCTAAAAATATCTACTATACAACTTGGTTGATATATAAAATAGATCTAATTAAATATGTTTTTTATAATCCCTATATGCCTAACAAAATTGTATGATAGCAAGTTATGTTGACATAATTTAGATGATTAGAAAGTTAGTTAAAGGTATTATTATAACCATTATTTGGCACACAATGTGGTTGGGGATTATAAGCATTTGCTATTTGAATTCCTAGGTGAAGACATTATGATGGTTAAAAATAAAGAAGTTGGGTAAGAATATATGGACTCTATATTTCAATAAAGTAGTAAATGTATCTGGTAAAAGTGTGGGTGTTGTGCTCATTTCACCAATTGAGGAGTACAATATTGTTGCAATTAGATAATAGTTTGAATGCACTATCAATATAGCAGAATATAGAACATGTATCTATATGCTCGAGGCCTTTTTAGAAAGGAAAGTTGAAAAGCTTTATGTATATGAAGATTCCTTATTAATAATTTACCAGATGAAAAAAGAGTGATTAATAAAAGATGAGAAATTAAAGCCATATTAAAAGTATTTTATCATACTAACATACCTGTTTGAAAAAATTAAATTCAATCAACCAAGTAGAGATAAGAATCGGTTTGTAGATACACTAGTTATATTAAAATAAACAACTTAAATCAACTATGGTTAACAAGTGAATCCTATATGTATTAAGATTAAGAATGACCATGTTTATTGTTGTTTGGTCAAAGAGGAGACAAATGGGAAGCCATGGTACCATAATATCAAGTAGTTTATTATATGTCATGAATGTCCATCTAATGCAAATAAGATGGACAAAAAGTCTTTGAGGAGATTAACAATGAACTACTTTTTAGATGGAGAGCCATTATACAAGAAATAATTAGACAAAACTCTGCTAACATGTTTAGATAAAAGGGAATAAGAAAACTATATAAGTGTATGAAGGGGTTTTTGCTACACATGCTAATGGGCTTATGATAACATGAAAAATAATAAACAAGTGAATACTTATGGACCATAATAGAAAATTATAGAAATGATTACGTGAGGAAATGTTAAAAATGTTATATTTTTACTAATAAGATAAAGGCATTGTCTGTTTCTCTCTATAATATAATAACATCTTGGCCATTTGCAATATGGAGAATTAATATGATCTGCTTAATTAATCCCAAAACAAGTGACGAACATTGATTCATATTGGTAGCAATTGATTGTTTTACAAAATGGATTGAAGTTTCTTTTTATATCTATGTTACTTAAAAAGTGGTTCAAATATTTATTGAGAATAACATCATCTGTCAATACAGTTTGTTAAAGCTAATAATGACTGACAATGGCTAGAATTTTAATGGAAAGTGATTCAATATTTATGCCAACAATGAAAGATCAAACATCTTAATTCCTCACCTTATTAATAAAGATGAATGAAGTAGTAGAGATAACAAATAAAAATATAAAGAAGATTGTGTAAAAAATGATCATGACATGAAATGATTTCATATGCATTATATGGTTATCAAACTAGTGTAAGAACATCTACAAGATTAACTCCTTACTCTCAAGTGTATGAAATGGAGGTGGTGATGCCTCTTAAAGTAAAAATACTTCATCTAAAGGAATTAAAAGAAGTAGAGTCGGAATGGGCTAGGCTCTGGTATGAATAGTAAAACTTGTTAGAGAGAAAAGGTTAACTGCAATATGTCATGACAATTGTATTTGAAAAGAACGGCCAAGACTTGTGACACGGAAGTGTACATGAGAGAGTTTTATAATGTATATTTGATACTAAAACAAATTACTCAATTCCTAAGTAGGACCGAAATAAATCAATGCCTAACTATGAGGGTTCTTATGTAGTCAAGAAAACATTTTAAGAATGAGCCTTTATTTTATCAAATATAAATGGAAGAGAATTATCGAAGCATGTTAATTCAGATGCTATAAAGAAATATTATACATAAATTTATACTTTCTTCAACCATTTTATTCAAAATGTTTATTTTGTGATTGTTTGTCTTTGTTTTTGTTTGACATAACTATTACATTGACTCCTTACTTTGCAATTGTATTTCTATAAAATAAATCATGTTCTTTAGTCTATTGTATGACTAATATTGATATTAATTGCATAAACTTGTAGAGAAAGTGAAAAAAAAAATAAAATGATGGGCTTTATTTATAGACTTAATAGGCAATGAGATACATAGGGAAAATTAAGATATGATAAATGCCTAACAAGGAAAGGTATACAAAGGAATTGTGGAAATTTTTTAAAAGACTAAAATATGGAATGAGATATAATCAAGAAATGAGAGTTAGATGGGTTGATCAAAGGAAAGTGAATCATAAAAGGTAACCTCGAGGGAAATCTAAAGGGAAATGAAGCTTCAACATAAAAATCACCAACAATGTCAAAGTCAAAACATTAAGGGCTTAGAACTAGAATATTTACTCAAAAACTGAATTCAAGCAAATAAGTGAGCCTAACATTGTAATCAGTTGTGTGAACTGAAACAAAGGTTTAAGATGACATTGAAAAGTTCACATATTTTTATCGAGGACTCATTTAGAATTCATAATGAAGTTGGTTACCTTTCAAGTTGATTTATTTAGATTTCATATTAAGGTTGGTCAACTCTTGAGTTGACCAATTTAAGTTTCATATTAAAGTTAGTCGCCTCTTAAGTTGACTCATTTAGATTTGATGTTGAGGTCGGTTACTTTTTGAATGCATCCATTTAAGTTTTATTTTGAGGTTGATCACCTCTCAAGTTAACTCATTTTTAAATTGTATGCCGTGGTTGATCACCTCTCGAGTTAACCCATTTAAGTTTCATGTATATAACATCATTTTCTCAATATTTTCTTAACATTTCTTTCCTTATCAAGTATTTTATCATAGTTTTTCACAAACTTTACAATACAAAGTCAAAGAAAAGTATATTTTATAATATCTTTGCACTTAAGCATTGTAAAACAGGCACAACTATGACTACTTATTTTTTCAAAAAAATAAGGAGTGAAATAATAAGCAATGAAAGAAAAAATGATCAAAATAAACATGAAAGTTTAGTCCCTTCGTCAATCAACTGTAGGATAAAGAGATAGAGAGATAAAAAGATAATGAGATAGGAGGATAAAGAGAGATGAAAAGATAGGCAAATAATAGGCTATAAATAAACCATATAGTCAAAGGAAAATTATTTAAAAACTAGATAGGAGAAAACAAAGAGCAAAAAAATTCATCAAGAAATTAAAAAAAAAAGAGAAGAAAAAAGTTAAACATAATAATAATAATAATAAAAACACTTTGTCAAAAACCAAAACCAGTTGCCACCCTTTTCTCCCTCACACTACTGAAATCAATCAACTTAGCCATAACCTCACAACTCTAAACAACCCGTATATGCCCCACCATCCCACACACACATCATTGTCCTTCCTCTCTCATGAAAATAGTTATTATTACAAATTCATTGTTATTTTCTCCATTTTTGCTAGCCAATGTTATCACAAACCTATTGTCCTTTTCTCCTTATCTCCAACAACCATCGAACCACTATCACAAACCAACTAACCCTTCCTTCACATCTCCTAGCCATGTTTTTTGACCAGTTTCTAGCCGCAACTTGAAATCACAGCCCTCAATCACCCCAAAATCAAAATCAAATTTGTCAAAAAACCTTGTAGAAATCACACCAAGAAACCAACCTAAACCAACCCCAAAATAACCTAGAAAAGAAAGTCATCATAAAATCCAAAAAAATTGATCTTTTCTGTGTCTCCCAGCCACGCTTTTTACATGTTTGGCGCCACACAAAATCACATATACCACCGAACCTAGGAGTATCAACATTGCTCAATTTTCTAGTTGATTACAATAGCTCTTGAAGGTCAATTTTAAACCCCAAACAAAATTTTCTTATTTTAAGTGTCATTGCAGTGGTATAAAATCGTTGAAGAATTATTTTTAAGATGTGATAAGGCAAAATCAAAACCACATAATAGGGATGGGAAGACAAGTTGCAAAACGGTATAATGGTTTGGTTTTGCAAGTGAGTGTTTTTTTTTGTGTGTATGGATATGTTTAATTTACGTGTGGATTTCAACAATTTTTCTTAAAAAAATATATATGATAGGTCATGTATAAAAAAAAGTTATTTTTTAATAAAAATAATAAAATGTTAGTATGATTATTAAATGCATCATATCATTCAGATATTGATATTTTTTTTCATATAATAAAAATGTTTTTTTTATATATAGTTTTTCTATATGATTGTATATATATTGATATCTAGGAATCAATCTAGGGATAATATGATTTTTAAACAGGTCCAATTACTCAAAAGTTAAAAAATATAAAATATGATTGATACACTTTATTTTCATTTTTATATTATGTAGAAATCTAACGGTTAATTAAATGATTCCTTTTACAACACCTTTTTAATTCACTTTTTCACCAATGTAATAAACCGCTATTCTACTAGCAGAGTCATTTCTAAGGCGATCATATTTAAAAAAAAAAACATATCATTTTCTTTTGATTTTCATTTGTAAATATTATTTGATTGTTACTTAATTTATTTTCAATATTTAAATATTTATTTATAAAATTTTTAGGTTTTGATACACATTAATCTCAATCATTATGAGTTGATTTTGGTTAGGTTAAAATGAACCCATAAAAACCTATTAAGTGTTGACAATTGTCTTTAAGCTCATTTTAAGCATACCTAGAAAAATTAGGACAAAACCCAATTAATCATCCAATACCCTTTTAAGTCCAACACTTGTATTCTAAAAGTAATAAATCACTAATTGCTCGTGTTTCGATACAAATCATACCAAATCTTTTCTAGATGTTTTTTTTTTTAAATATGAGCTTAAAAAAAATGATTTCTTTGATGAATGCTAAGTTGTGAGTCATTTTTTTTTCTAACCTTAAAGAAATATTAAAATAAATAGAGATGATGATATTAGACGATATATTTTTTTAAAATAAATACTAATTAATTAATTAATTTAATTAAAAAATATTTAAAAAGAAGCTAAATCCAACAAATAACAAAATATAAAAAGACCCGAAAATGCCAAAATGATGGGGAAAAAAGGAGGGAAAAAAAACAATAAATAAACTTGGACAAATTTCTTAAACTTAGGTTCTTCCTTCAAATTCACAACCTATTAAATCTTAAATATAACGTCAATCAAGAAACTCAATCTAATATTAAAGTATGAAATAAAAAAAATTAATTTAAAAAATTTTTAATGTCAAAAAATAGTAATTAAAAAAATAAAAATAAAATATCATATGTAAATATATTGAAGATAATGAAATTGTAAAAAAAAATCAATTCTAAAATAATCCAAAATTAAATAAATAATCAAAAAATAAAAAATCAAATTTGAAATGGAAAACAAATAAGAGATAAAATAAAAGGTAAATTTAATTGATTCAAATAAAAAAAAATAATGATTAAAATAGCAAAAACCAAATCCCATGAGAAAGAATTAGATCATAAGCGTCGCATGGAAAGGAAAGGTAGCCCCCACCTTTGTGAATAAAATAACATTAAGAAAGATGATTTTTACCCATCATAAGCCACCACAAGTCCTATTCACAAACACATCAACTTTTTTTTTTTATTATTATTAATCAAATTATGAAATCACCCTTGTAACATAATTATTTATATATAAATCAAAATAAAAATATGCCCCCAAGACCAAGCCTAAAATTTTTTAATTCCTTTGACAATAAAATAGTTATAATGTGAATGTCAAGAAAATTTAAATAAAAAAAACCCTGATCCAAAGTTTTTTTTTTAAAAAAAGTAACTTTATTATACAAAAAATTATGAAAAGATTGAGATGTCCAAAATCATTATTCTAAAATGACAAACAAACCTAGCAAAAAAACTATTTTACCCCTGAAAAAAAGCATTGCTTGACTTTTTTTAAAAGGACAATTCCAGTAAATAAAAAAGCAAGTGTAAAGTGCTTTTCCCACACCGAAGAGGTTCTTTTAACACACGTTATTCTCCCTATGCTTAATTGAACGGCTGATTATCAACTGGAAAGCTTAAAGTCTCCACGAATTGATCAAGGCTCTGCATAGGAACATGGAAAGGGGAAGAGAAAAAGGAAGCTTAGCTCATCCTAGCCTATGAGTAGTAGAAACCTTGAAAACTAGCACCGCGAAAATGAAGAAAAGGATAGATAGCCTATTGAATCCATAAATCACCCAAAATGATTAATGATGTAAACATCATGGTCCATAACTCATTGATCACCAAAAATCTCAACTAAATTAACAGTTAAACATCTAATCATATGCAGCCAATCCTGCTTAGCATAATTATAACTGGTTCAAAATGACGAACTCAGACATAAACACCAGAAGCAAGTAGCATGAACAAGGACCCAAAACCCTGCACCAGCGACAACGGCGTTCAGATAAAGCAATGAACCAAAATTAACAATGACAAATCAGAAGGTGGAGGGAGTAACAAACACAACATATCATACCAGAAAGAAAGAGGCCAATGCTCCTGTAGTAAGCTCCTTGGCCAAACTGCGGTTTCTCCTAGAAGAGGTCGCTTCGTAGCTGCATAAACCACGCTTGTATAACATCAGAAACGAGTTGGCACATATTTTCACACAAACAGATCTTTTCATAGTTCATCAAGAACAACATGTTCAAACAAAACAGCAGATCTTGTCATAAATTCATCAACAACAACATTTTCAAATAAAATACTCTTTGTTCTAAAAAAGAAAACAAGAAAACAGAATGCCTGCTACATAGCATGTTAATCTTCATTATAACAGCATGTTAAGTATTTACGAGGACCGTCCGAGGATGTTTGTAATTATTAGTCTGCTGCAAATTCTGGTTAAGTGATAATATCTCATGGAAAACCTAAATAGAAGATTAAAACTAGAGGAGCAAATCAAATTAACTTAAAATCACAAATCATTTTGACTGGTAATTGATTTTTTTTAGCAAATTACAACACATGTAGATCTGATCTAGTTGAGGAAAGGAACAGCAATAATTCCTTTCAGCATAGCTTAGCTTACATGAAGAAGGAAGCAGAGACAATAAGGCCGATGGCCAGCATGAAGATTGCTAGGGTTGGGTACCATGTCACCGGGACTGGACTCGTTATTGCTGCGGCCTTCGAACCCTTCAATTCAATAAGCAAAAAAAAAAACAAGAAGAAGAAGAAGAAAAGGAAGAACTATGTAAATCAATTCAATTCTCGACTATTAAAATAAAAAAATTAATAGCAATTGATCTTTTACCATTGATTTGTATCAGCTAATGTTTGTTTTGCGAGATCTTTTTAATCTCGTTGCTGACTTGACGACAAACCCAGACAGATCTGCTCTGCTCTGTTCTGTTCTGCTTTAAGGGTGGGACTGCGGACTTCGCTTTTGGGCCGATATTTAGCTGGGCTTAACCTTTTCTTTTAGATGCGCTGGCCTTGGACAGTTGGAAGCGAAGTTTGTAATTACATTCCAAATAGTTTTCTTTGTAAAAATAATTATTTTTTATATTTTTACATCATTTTAATATACTAATATCAAAAATAAATTTAAAAAATAATATTATTTTAATACATTTAAGAGCAAAAAATACTTTTAAAAACAATCGTTATTACACTCTCAAACACTCTCTTAGTCCAACTTATTTTAATATTAAAAAAAATATTATTAATTGTGAATTAGGGTATATTGTAAAACTATATATTTAAAAGCAGATAATATACTTAATAAAGACTAAATAAAATAAATAGTAACAATATAGATTAGAGGAACAAGGAAAAAAAATATTCTAATTTCATATAATTTTATAAATATAACCATACATCAACATCATCTCAACAATGCTTTTATTTATATTCATAAGAAGATGTAGAGTTCAAATGAAATTAAAGATGATGAATGAAGATGAAGATGAAGAAGTGAAAGAAGATAAATAGATATCCATGTATAATGTATGATTCCATAACACTTCTATTTGGATGTCTTTTATATAGCCTTACATATTATAATGTCTTATTAAAAATCTTACCAAGAGAAAACCCAATGGGAAAAAAAAAATACTTGGTTAAGGAAAAAAGAGTACAATATGTATTAACTCCTCCTCATGAATGTATCACCTTAAGTCTTTAAGTTATTACATTTCAATATTGCGTCACAATCTTTCAAACATTATAGTTAGTATTGCTTTAGTGAACAAATGTACTAGATTATTTTTCGAGCAAATTTGCTAAATATCAATATCACCACACTTATCAAGGTCATGCGTGAAATATTTTTCTTTGCGAGATGTGTTTTGTTCCATCTCCTTTAATGTATCCTCTTTTTAATTGAGTTATGCATGTAACATTGTCTTCATACAATATAGTTGATATTTATCTGTTGGTGGATAAACCGCATGTTCCAAGAATATATTAAGTCATTGATCTCATCCACATATATTCTCAACTTGCATCATAGATTTCAAGTATTTCAGCATGATTAGATGAAGTGACGACTAATATTTGCTTTGGAAAACTCAATGATATATAATTAGTGCCACATGTAAAGACATAATCTATTTGAGATCGAACTTTATGTGGATCAGATAAATATCCTACATCATCATACCAAACTAATTCATGATTAACATTATTTAAGTAAAATAAGCCTATATTCATAGTTACTTGTAGGTGATGAAAAACATGTTTAATTTCATTTCAATGTCTCCGGGTAGGAGAAGAACTATATCTTGCTAGCAAATTCACAGAGAATGCTATATCTGGCCGTGTATTAGCAAGATACGTTAGCGCATCAATTGCACTAAAGTATGGTACTTCGGAACCAAGTAATTCTTCATTATCCATATAAAATATTTTAAGGATCTTCTCTTTATAAGTTGACTAGTGAATGAGAATTTCATTTACTAAATGCTTGATCTGCAGGCCAAGATAAAATTTTATTTTCATCTCAAAATTTTTCTTTAAATAATTTACTGTCTTTGTTATCTCTTTAGTTTTTGAATAATATTTAAATCATCAACATATATAGTAATAATAACGAAATCATATTCTGACTTTCTTTTTATAAAAACACATAGGCATATAGGTTTATTATTATACCTTTTTTTTTTCAAAAAAATATTCATTAAGATGATTATACCACATGCGTTACTTTAATCCATATAAGGACCTTTTCAACTTGAATGAGTAAACTTTTTGGGGATTTGAATTATAAGCTTCACCCATTTTATATCCTTCAGGGATGTTCATAAAAACATCTTTATCAATTGACCCATATAAATAGGTTGTAAATACATCCATCAAATGCATATCTAGTCTTTCATGAGTTGTTAAGCTAATAAGATGCCGGTGTAATTGCATATCCTATATGTTTTATCATAATCAATGCCAAGTCTTTGCTAAAATCCTTATACCACTAATTGTGCCTTGTTGCGATGTCGCGGTCGCACAAATTAATTACCCTAACTTCAAACACAACACATAAGATAGTATAGAGTAAGCAAGGGGTCGATCCCACGAGGAAGATTCAAGTCAGATTTTTATGCTAGATGATATGCAATTTGGGAGGGTTAGGACGTTATCTAGGCTAAAGCAAAAGAAAACAGAAAACTATCAAACGAAATTTAATAAAATCAGAAAATTATCAAGAGAACAAACCTTGGTTGCAAGCACACATCCACCTACAGAAATCAGAACTGATCATGGAAACGAAACATCAATTTATATTCTGAATATTTATCTCTTCTTAACATTGGTTAGTTAACGAATCCGCCGTATAACTAACCCTAACCATTAAACAACCACAGTGTCCGCACTAGTAATTTAATTTAATGGCAGCCTTAAGAACTAGATAAGTTGATTAATCAAGAAAACATAACTGTCCGCAGTCTATGTTTGAT
>Ga0325403_1000005_pt1 | contig 110503 bp, 97 predicted proteins | sample PopdelMetagenome_19_FD_205665 | JGI IMG/M metagenome (GOLD analysis project Ga0325403, IMG submission 205665) | Populus deltoides microbial communities from Bellville, Georgia, United States - Xylem-PdKOR-R4 | ecosystem: Host-associated > Plants > Phyllosphere > Stem > Wood/Secondary xylem... | reverse complement strand
GCTCGAGGCGGCGGCAAGGGCGGACGCGCCCGGCCGGGGACGACGGGAGGACCGCATGATCGACCGAGACAGGGAGTGCCTCGACAGCGGCGGCCGTGCGGTCGCCGTGCGCCCGGAGATCGCAGACTCCTGGAAGCGGAGCCGGCTCTGCGGTGTCGACCCCGACCGCGTGAGTGCGGTCCCGGGCGAGGCCGAGCTCGACACGCGCTTCGCCAGAACGGCCGTCCCCGTGCTCAGCCGCATGGCTGAGGTCATGGTCGGGTCGCGCACCTCGCTGCTGCTGAGCGCCCCCGACGGCACGATGCTCTGGCGGTGGGTCGACGACCAGCGCCTCGCGGCCCGGCTGGACGGGAACGACGCCGTCGTGGGGACCCGGTGGTCGGAGGACGTCGTCGGGACGAACGGCATCGGCACGTCCCTGGAGACCGCGCGGCCGGTGCTCGTCCGGGGTGAAGAGCACTTCGCAGAGGCCCTGCACGCCTTCACGTGCGCGGGGGAACCGATCCGGCACCCCATCACGCGCAGGGTGGCAGGGATCCTCAGCGTGACCAGCCTGTCCGAGCACGCCAACCCCCTGATGGTGCCGACGCTGAAGATGCTCACCCGGGAGATCGCGGAGCAGCTCTTCGGCGAGAGCACCCTGCGAGAGCGGGAGCTCCTCCAGCACTTCTTGGACGAACGCCGACGGGGACGCGCAGCGGTGCTGGCGATCAACCACGACACCGTCATCGCCGACACGGGGGGAGCCCGCCTCGAGGTCGACCACCGCGACGTCTGGCGGCAGGTCGAGTCAGGGCTGATCGGTCCCAGCCAGCAGCAGCGCACCCGCCTGCCCGGTGGGGTGGACGTGAGCTGGCGGACCATCGAGCACGCGGGCACCGTCGTCGGGCTGGTCGTCAGCGGCCAGGAGTCGCCGGCGGCTGCTGGGCTCTCCGAGGCGGAGGCTGTGCCGAGGGAGCGTCCGAGCCGTTCGCCCGCGCCCTCGACGAGTGCTGGCGCCGACGACCTGCAGCTCGCTCTCGCTCGTGCCGTGGCCGAGGTCGACCGGCTCCTGGTGTCAGGGGGGCCGGGGAGCGGCAAGCGCAGCCTCGCGGACGCGGTGGTCGCTACGGGCGGAGCTCGTCTCGTCGAGCTGGACTGCGCCGAGGCGGTCGGTGACGCTGCAGAGCCCTGGCTGCTCGCAGCCCGTGCTGCGCTCGACGATGCTGCGCGTGGTGGGCCCGCGGTGCTGCTGCTCCACATGGAGTCCGTGGCCGACGGCCCAGCCCGGCGGCTCGGCGTCCTGCTCGACCGCTGTCCGCGCAGTGCTGGCCCAGTCCGGGTCATCGCCACCTGGACCCCCGGCGGAGGGTCCCCGGGGCCGGCGGTGCAGGCACTCGTCGACCGCTTCTCCCCAGAGGTGTTCGAGGTGCCCCCTCTGCGGACCCGGCCGTGGGAGGTGCTCGACCAGCTCGTCGGGCGCCCCGCTCCTTTCCCCGTCCTGACCTCTGCTGCGGTGGACGTCGTGCGCAGACACCCGTGGCCCGGAGGCTACCGCCAGCTCGCGGAGTTCCGCCGCTGGCTCGAGCGCCGGACGACTCCCTCGGTCAGGGTGGAGGACCTCCCGCCGCGCTTCGTGCGGGAGGCGGCTCGGGCCAGGCTCACCGTCATCCAGACGGCGGAGGCGGACGCGATCGAGACCGCCCTGAGGGGTGCTCATGGGAACAAGGCCGCGGCTGCTGCGGCGCTGGGCATCTCGAGGTCATCGCTGTACCGCAAGCTGCGGGAGTACCGCATCGCTTAGCGCCGCGGCCCCTCGGTGATGCAGCCAGGTGTGACGAGGACGTCCTGGGAGTCTCCGCACCCGAGTTCCTCGACGCCGGCGCCGAGGTCGACCTCCGGCTCTCCGAAGGACCGCTCACGGCCCCCCGACCCGTTCTTCTCCCTCGCGGAGGTCGCTGACACCGGTGACTTCCTGGCGGGCGAGGCCTAGGAGCAGAACTAGACGTGCAACGGTCTTGCGTTTAACGGCTGCGACGCGTTACAAAGATACTGGCGCGGTGAGTGCCGGGCTCTGGGTCGACGACGACGGAGAGACTTCCATGCAGACGCAGCTGATCATCGACAACGAGACGCGCGACGCCCGCGAGGGGCGGACCTTCGAGCGTCGTGACCCCCTCAGCGGAGACGTCGTGTCCCAGGGCGCGGCCGCCGGCGTCGAGGACGCCGTCGATGCGGTGGAGTCGGCCGCCGCGGCCTTCGAGACCTGGTCGATCACGGGGCCGAGCGAGCGCCGGGCGATCCTGCTCAAGGCGGCCGACATCATCGAGCGCCGCACCCCCGAGTTCGTGGGCACGATGATGTCCGAGGTCGGTGCGGCGCCGCTGTGGGCCGGCTTCAACGCCTTCCTCACGGCGCAGCTCTTCCGCGAGGCGGCCGGGCTGGTGACGCAGATCCAGGGCGAGACGATCCCGACCGACAAGCCGGGCACGCTGTCGATGACCATCCGCCAGCCCGCGGGCGTGGTCTTCAGCATGGCCCCGTGGAACGGCGCCGGCGTCCTCGCGGCCCGCGCCATCGCCTACCCGATCGCGTGCGGCAACACCGTCGTCTTCCGCGCGTCCGAGATGAGCCCCGGGACGCACGCCATCATCGCCGAGGTCCTCCACGAGGCCGGTCTGCCGGCGGGCGTGCTCAACTTCCTGACTAGCTCCGCCGAGGACGCGGGCCGTGTGGTCGAGACGATCATCGCGCACCCCGCGGTGCGACGGGTCAACTTCACGGGGTCGACCCACGTCGGGCGCATCATCGCCGTCGCGGCCGCCCACCACCTCAAGCCGGTCCTGCTGGAGCTGGGCGGCAAGGCGCCCTTCGTCGTCCTCGACGACGCCGACATCGACGGTGCCGTCAACGCCGCCGTCTTCGGGTCCTTCCTCTACCAGGGCCAGATCTGCATGTCGACGGAGCGCTTCGTGGTCGACGAGTCGGTGGCCGACGAGTTCGTCACCAAGTTCTCGGCGCGTGCTCGGGAGCTCGTCGCCGGCAACCCCCTGCAGGACCCGTCCGTCATCGTCGGCCCGATGATCCGTCCGGAGTCCGGCACGCGCATCAACGGGCTCATCGAGGACGCCCTCGACAAGGGTGCCGAGGTTCTCGTCGGCGGCCCCGCCGACGGGGCGGCGATGTCGGCGACCATCGTCGACAAGGTCCGCCCGGAAATGTCCATCTACGACCAGGAGACCTTCGGGCCGATCACCACGGTCGTGCGCGTGTCCGGCGTCGAGGAGGCCGTGCAGGTCGCCAACGACACCGAGTACGGGCTGGCGGCAGCCGTCTTCGGCAAGGACAGCACGCGGGCCCTGCAGGTGGCGCTCCGCATCCAGGCCGGTCACGTGCACGTCAACGGGGCCACCGTGCAGAACGAGGCGCAGGCGCCCTACGGAGGCACGAAGAACAGCGGCTACGGCCGCTTCGACGGGCGAGCGGTCATCAACGAGTTCACCGAGCTCAAGTGGGTGACCGTCGAGCAGTCGGACCAGCAGTACCCCTTCTGATCCCCGATGCAGCCCTTGGGCCCCACGCCGGTCACCGACCGGTGGGGGCCTGGGGCACCACCACCCACCCCCGAAGGACGAGGACGTCGATGAGCACCACCGTCACCGCTGCGGTCGCACGCCAGCCGCACCAGCCGCTCAGCATCGAAGAGCTCGAGCTCGACGAGCTGCGGACCAACGAGGTCCGCGTCCGCATGGTCGCCGCCGGGGTGTGCCACACCGACGCCATTGTCCGCGACCAGGTGTACCCGACACCACTGCCCGCGGTGCTCGGGCACGAGGGCGCCGGGGTCGTCGAGGCGGTCGGCGAGGGGGTCCTGACGGTGGCCCCCGGTGACCACGTCCTGCTCGCGGCCGCCTACTGCGGGCAGTGCGACCGGTGCCGCGCGGGTCAGATGGCCTACTGCGAGAACCTCTTCGCCGCCGACTTCGGCGGGCGGCGCCACGACGGCTCGACGGCCCTGAGCAAGGACGGGGAGGTCATCTCCTCGCACTTTTTCGGCCAGTCCGCCTTCTCCACCCGGGCCAACGTGGTGGAGGAGAGCGTCATCAAGATCGACCCCGACGTGCCGCTCGAGGTCGTCGCCCCGCTGGGGTGCGGGATCCAGACCGGCGCTGGTGCGGTGCTCAACGAGCTCAAGCCCCACCTCGGCAGCACCCTCGTGGTGATCGGGACGGGCGCGGTGGGCAGCGGGGCGATCATGGCCGGCCGCGTCGCGGGATGCTCCAAGGTGATCGCGGTGGACATCCACGACTCACGGCTGGAGCTGGCCACCGAGCTCGGCGCGACGCACACCGTCAACACCCGGGCCGCCTCGTTGACCGACGAGATCATGCGGATCACCGGTGGGCGCGGCGCTGACGCGGTCGTCGACACGACGGCGCGCCCTGAGCTGCTGCGCGCTGCGGCGGACGGCCTCGCACTGCGGGGCAAGCTCGCCCTCGTGGGGGCCGCCAAGCCCGGTACCGAGGTCACCTTCGAGATCGGCCTGTCGCTGGTCAAGGGCTGGACCTTCACCACGGTCGTCCAGGGCAGCTCCGTGCCCCAGGTCTTCATCCCGCGCCTCATCGAGCTCTGGCGCGGGGGTCGCTTCCCGATGGACAGGCTGATGAAGAACTACAGCCTGGAGGACATCAACCAGGGCTTCGAGGACTCCGCCAGCGGGGCGACGATCAAGCCGGTGGTCGTCTTCTAGGCACAGCGAGCGTCCCGTTCGGGAGCCCCCGGGTGGCGGTGCAGTCATGGAGGAGCCGTGACTGCACCGCCGCTCTGCGGGCTCTCGACTCATGTGTCACATATTTCAGATGCGCGCCGTGCAAGTGTTGCTTTTGGGCGTGACCCTGCCTAGGGTCGACCCATGGACAACGACATCGCTGTCGTCGGTGGCGGGCCCGGCGGGCTCTTCTTCGCCACCCTCGTCGCCCGCCAGGACCCCTCGGCCAACGTCGTCGTCTACGAGCGCAACCGGCGCACCGACGCCTTCGGCTTCGGCGTCGTGTTCTCCGACGCGACCCTGAAGGCCATCGACGAGGCGGACCCGGTGCTGCGGGACGCCCTGCGCGACCACGGCACCCACTGGGACCGCATCGACGTGGTCAGCGCAGGTCAGCGCCACAGCTTCAACGGCAACGGCATGGCGGCCATCCACCGGCGGACCCTGCTGGCGCTGCTCCAGGACAACGCCGAGGCCGCCGGGGTGGACGTCCGGTACGGCACGCAGGCTCCGCCGCTGGCAGAGCTGCGCCGCACCCACCGGCTGGTCGTGGGGGCTGACGGCACCAACTCCGCCGTGCGGCGCGAGCTCGAGCAGAACGTCGAGCTCGGCCACACCGTCGAGACGGCCACGGCGGAGTTCATCTGGTTCGCGACCGAGCACATCTTCGACGGTCTGACCTTCCTCCACCGGGCCAGCGAGCACGGCAACTTCGCCGTGCACGGCTACCCCATCAGCGACGAGCTCAGCACCTTCATCGTCGAGACCGACCCCGAGACCTGGCGCCGCGCCGGGCTGGACGCCTTCGACGCGACCCAGCCGCCGGGGCCGTCCGACCAGGTCAGCCAGGACTTCCTCACGGAGCTCTTCGCCGAGGACATCGACGGCGCGCGGCTCGTGGCCAACAACTCGCGCTGGGGCAACTTCCGCACGCGCCGGACCGCCACGTGGGCCGTCCCCGCTGACGGCGCCGGCGGGGCCGTGGCGCTCCTGGGCGACGCCGTGCACACCGCGCACTTCTCCGTCGGCTCCGGCACCAAGATGTCGATGGAAGACGCGGTCGTGCTGGCGCGCGAGGTCACGTCCGGCCAGTCCCTGGACGCAGCGCTGGCGGCCTACCAGGAGGTCCGCAAGCCCGCGGTCGCCAAGATCCAGGACGCGGCCGTACCCAGCCTGGCCTGGTGGGAGCACTTCGGCAGCTACCAGCGCGAGCTCGACCCGCTCACCTTCGCCTTCCACTTCTTCTCCCGGAGCATCTCCGTCGACAAGATCGCTCAGCGCGACCCCCAGCTCGTGGAGGCAGCGAGAGGCGCCTGGGCCGACGCCCACGGCACCGATGCGCTGCACACGCCGCTGGACGTCGCGGGTCTGACCGCCAGCGGACGGCGCCTGCAGCTCCACCGCGACGGTGGGCAGCTGTGGCTGGTCGAGGGAGACGACCGGCTCCTCCCCGTGGCGGCGGCGGGCGCACCGCAGCCGGAAGGCTCCTGCGCGACCGCCGTCCACGCTCCGGAAGACCAGTGCACCCTGCAGCAGGTCTTCGACCTGCTCCCCAGCAGCGGTGTGGTGGTCGTCGACGGCGGCACCCGCCTGACCCGGACCCTGCTGTGCGAAGAAGCGCGGCTGCGATGCGGGCTCGTCGCGGTGCTCGTCGACGAGCTCTCCGACGCCGCCGTCGAGACCGCCCTGCTCGCGCAGCGCGTGGACGCCGTGGCTGCTCCGCCGCTCGAGGGGGCGCGTGTTGAGCCCCGCGCCACGACCGAGGTGCCCGTGGCGGTGGCGCGATGAGCGCGGCCACCGCGGTCGCCGGTCCGGTCAGTGGGCTGCGGACTACGGGTGACAGGTCCCTGTCGGCTCTGTTCGCCCCTCGGGGCATCCTCGTGGTGGGTGCGTCCAGTGATCCCGACAAGCTCGGTGGCGCCATGGCCGCGGCGCTGGCGAGGTCTCCGGTCCCGGTCGCGCTGGTGAACAGCCGGGGCGGCGCCGGCATGCACACCGACGTCGCGGAGGCCGCGAGCCGCGTCGCCGACGGCGGCGGGAGCGCCGACCTGGCCGTCCTCTGCATCCCCGCACCCGCCTGCGCCGCGGCCGTGCGCGAGTGTGCCGCAGCCGGCGTCAGTGCCGTGCTCGTCTGCGCCGGCGGCTTCTCTGAGGCCGGCGGTGAGGGGATCGAGCACGAGCGCCGCCTCGTCGAGGCCGTGCGCGAGACCGGCGTGCGCCTGCTCGGGCCCAACACGTCCGGCTTCTTCGTCCCGCCCGCCCAGCTGCGCGCCAGCTTCGTGCCCGGTGCAGCGCACCTGCGGGCCGGGGGCGTCGCAGTCGTGGCCGCCAGCGGCGGCCTCAACCACGCCCTCGCCTTCGGTCTGGCCCGAGCCGGCAGCGGCCTCAGCCTCGGCGTCGGGATCGGAGCCGGTCTGGACGTCACCGCGGTCGATGTCCTGGAACACCTCGCTGACGACCCAGAGACCCGGAGCATCGCCCTGCACCTTGAGACCGTGCCCGACGGTCCCGCGCTGCTCGCGGCGGTCCGGCGGGCGACACGCCGCGTGCCCGTCGCCGTGCTCGTGGTCGGCCAGCACGACGTCGGCGGCTTCGCCGCCTCCCACACCGGAGCCCTCGCCACCTCCTGGCGCACCACGCGGGCGCTGCTGCGCCAGGCCGGTGCTGTGGTCGTCGACCGCGAGGACGACCTGGTCACCGTCGCCAGCGCTCTCGCGCGCACCCGCTGCGCACCTGTGGCGCGAGCCGGGGCAGCCTTGGTCACCGCCCAGGCGGGCCCCGGGCTGGTCGTCGCCGACGCCCTGCACGACGCCGGTGTCCGCCTGCCCGAGCTCGGGGCCGCCACCCGCTCCGCGCTGGACCAGCTGCTGCCGCCCTTGACCTACCAGGCGAACCCCGTCGACACCGGCCGCCCCGGCCCCCGGCACGACGAGGTGGTGGCCGCGGTGGCCTCCGACCCCGACGTCGACGTGGTCGCGGTCTACGCCCTCACCGAGCCGGTGGTCGACCTCCCCGCGGCCGTGGCCGCAGCCCTGGAGCAAGGCGTCCGGACACCGGTGCTGCTCGGCGTGGACGGCCCCGCCGAGGAGGTCGAGGCCGCACTGCGCGCCGCCGAGCGCGCCGGCATCCCGGCGGTGGTGGGCGCTCAGGCGCTCGCCCGCGCGACCGCAGCCGTGGTCGAGGACGCAGCGCTGCGGGCCGTGGCCCGCCAGGCCGAGGCGCCGTCCGACGACCGGCCCGGGCCAGAGGTGACGACGGTCCCCGTCATCGAGCACGGGCCGTGGACGGAGTCGGCCGCCAAGGACGTCCTCGACTCCCTGGGCGTCGCCACCCCTCCCCGACGCCTGTGCACCGACCGCGCCGCCGCTCACGCCGCCCTGGACGAGCTGGGGGAGCGCGGTGCGCACCGCACCGTGGTCAAGGTGAGCGACGCCGCCATTCTCCACAAGAGCGACGTCGGAGGCGTCCACGTCGGCGTGCGCGACCACGAGGCGATGGGTGCCGCCCTGGACGCGCTCGCCCGGCTCGGGGGCCAGCCCTGCCTGGTGGAGCGCATGGCGCCCGCAGGCACCGACCTGGTCGTCGGCGCGCGCCGCGACCCGGTGTTCGGCCCGGTCGTGCTGGTCGGCGTGGGTGGGACGGCCACCGAGGTGTTCGCCGACGTCGCCATCGCCTCCGTGCCCGCGGACCGCTCGTGGCTGGCGTCCCTGCCGCTGGAGCTGGCGAGCGCCTCGCTCCTCCAGGGCCACCGCGGTGCTCAGGCGGTCGACCTGGACGCCCTCGCCGGAGTGCTTGGCGCCCTGGGCGACCTCCTGCTGGCCAACCCCGAGCTCGACGAGGTGGAGGTCAACCCGCTCCGCGCCACCTCCGACGGCCTGCTGGCCCTGGACGCCGTCATCGTCACGCGCGCCACGCCGTCCCCGACCTCCCCGACCTCCTCCGCGTCCACCACCCAGGAGAGGACCTCATCGTGAGCCACCACACCCGGGACGGCGTCGTCCCCTGGCCGCCCGACGTCGCCCAGCACTACCGCGATGCCGGGTACTGGCTCGGCCAGCCGCTCGGCGAGCTGCTCTGGCAGACCGCCGACCGGTGCTCGGACGACATCGCTGTCGTCGAGGGGGACCATCGCCTGACGTACCGCGAGCTCACCCAGCGCGCCGACGCCGCGGCCCTGCGCCTGCGCGACCTCGGGTTGCGCCCCGACGACCGGCTGCTCGTGCAGCTGCCCAACGGCTGGGAGTTCGTCGTCTTGACCCTCGCCTGCCTGCGCAGCGGAGTGGTCCCCGTCATGGTGCTGCCCGCGCACCGGCGTCACGAGCTGACCCACCTGTCTGAGCTGTCCGAGGCCAGGGCCATCGCCGTTCCGCACGTGCTGCGCGACTTCGACCACGAGGCCCTCGCCCACGAGCTGGCCGCAGAGCTGCCCGACCTCGAGCTGGTCCTCGTGCTGGGCTCGGGGGAGGAGCTCGACCCGCGCAGCACCGACCTGGCCGCCGTGGTGTCCGCCCCGGAGCCGGGCCAGGAGGACCGCGCGGTGCGCGAGGCGGTCGACGCGCTGCGCCCCGACCCGAGCAGTCCGGCCCTGTTCCTCATCTCGGGTGGCACCACCGGACTGCCCAAGCTCATCGTGCGCACCCACGACGACTACGCCTGCAACCTGCGCGCCACCGCCGAGGCGGTCCGCCTCGACGCTGGCGACGTCTACCTGGGGACACTGCCGACCGGCCACAACTTCCCCCTCGCCTGTCCGGGTGTTCTGGGCACGCTGCTGGTGGGGGGGCGCGTGGTGATGCTGGCCAGCCCCGAGCCGGTCAAGGCCTTCGCGGCCATCCAGACCGAGGGCGTCACGATCTCGGCCGCCGTGCCCGCCGTCGCCCAGCGGTGGGTGGACCACCAGAGCGCCCTGCTCCGGACCGCCCAGGAGTCCGGGCTCGACGCCGACCGCACCGCGACCCGCCAGGTGGACTCCCTACGCGTGCTGCAGGTCGGCGGGTCGAGGCTGCCGGACGAGTACGCCGCCCGGGTGCGGCCCGTGCTGGGCGCCACGCTGCAGCAGGTGTTCGGCATGGCGGAGGGTCTGATCAACACCACGCGCCTGGACGACCCCGAGGACGTCATCACGACCACCCAGGGCCGGCCCGTGCACGAGGCCGACGAGGTCAAGGTCCTCGACCCCTTCGGCGCCGAGGTGCCCGACGGCGTGCCGGGCGCCATCTACACGCGCGGGCCGTACACCCCGCGCGGCTACTACCGAGCGGCCGAGCACAACACCCGGGCCTTCACCCCCGACGGGTGGTACGGCAGCGGCGACGTGGTCGTCCGGCACCCCGACGGCAACCTCGTGGTGCACGGCCGGGACAAGGACATGATCAACCGAGGGGGGGAGAAGATCTCCGCGGAGGAGGTCGAGGACCTCATGTACCGCATGGGCGGTCTCGACCTCGCGGCTGCGGTCTCCATGCCCGACCCGGTTCTCGGCGAGCGCGTGTGCGTGTACGTCGTCCCCTCCGCCGGACACGACGCGCCGACGCTGGCCCAGGTGCGCGCCGCCTTCACCGCCTTCGAGGTCGCGGCCTTCAAGCTCCCGGACCGCCTCGAGGTGGTGGGGGAGATGCCCATGAGCAAGGTCGGCAAGATCGACAAGCGCACCCTGCGTGCCGACGTCGCGACCCGCCTGGCACCGTCCACGACCGCAGTCAGGAGCTGAGGATGACCACCGACGTCCACGCCGACACCCACGCCGAGGCCAACGAGGACCTCGTGGCCGGGGCAGCCGTGCCCCCGCCGCCGACCGCGGAGGAGGAGCGCCGCCTGCAGGAGCTCTACACCGACTTCGGCGCCGAGAACCTCGTCCCGCTGTGGACCCAGGTCGGCGATCTCATGCCGAGCTCGCCGCGCCCGAAGGCCCTGCCGCACGTGTGGCGGTGGAACACCCTGCTGCCGCTCGCCGAGCGCGCCGGCGACCTGGTCCCGGTGGGGCGTGGCGGTGAGCGGCGTGCCATCGCCCTGGCCAACCCGGGCCTGGGCGGGCAGCCGTACGCCACGCCCACGCTGTGGGCGGCCATCCAGTACCTCGGCGGCCACGAGGTGGCCCCCGAGCACCGCCACTCCCAGAACGCCTTCCGCTTCGTGGTCGAGGGCGAGGGCGTGTGGACGGTCGTCGACGGCGACCCCGTCCGCATGAGCCGCGGAGACTTCCTGCTGACCCCCGGCTGGCGGTTCCACGGCCACCACAACGAGACCGACCACCCGATGGCCTGGATCGACGGGCTCGACATCCCCCTCGTGCACTACACCGACACGTCGTTCTTCGAGTTCGGGGCCGACCGCGTCACCGACGAGTCCACCCCGGACCGCTCCCGCTCTGAGCGGCTGTGGTGCCACCCGGGCCTGCGGCCGCTGTCGCAGCTGCAGAACACCGTCTCCTCACCCATCGGCGCCTACCGCTGGGAGCACACCGACGCGGCGCTGAAGGCCCAGCTCGAGCTGGAGGCCGCGGGCCACCCCGCCACCGTCGAGCGCGGCCACGCCGCCGTCCGCTACACCAACCCCACCACGGGTGGTGACGTCATGCCGACCATCCGCGCCGAGTTCCACCGGCTCGCCGCCGGCACGACCACGCGCACGCGCCGCGAGGTCGGCTCCAGCGTCTACCAGGTCTTCGAAGGCACCGGGACGGTCGTCCTGGGCGGCGCCGAGCACCAGGTGGCCAAGGGCGACCTGTTCGTGGTGCCCTCCTGGGTCCCCTTCAGGTTCGCCGCCGACGACGGCCTGGACCTGTTCCGCTTCAGCGACCAGCCCGTGGTCGAGAAGCTCGCCTTCGCCCGCACGCACGAAGAGGACGACGCATGAGGCTCGTGACCCTGCGAGAGACCGACGGCACCACGCGCACCGCGCGCGTGGACGGCGCCGGGGAGCCCGACGACGCCGTCGTCGTCATCGACGGAGCCGCGGACGTCGGCGCGCTCCTCGCGGACGGCGGCTGGCGAGAGCGCGCCGCCGCCGCAGACGGGCGGGGTCTGCGCCTCGGCGACGTCGAGCTGGCCACCCTGGTGCCCCGCCCGGGGAAGGTCGTGTGCGTCGGGCTGAACTACCGCGCCCACATCCTCGAGATGGGACGCGACCTGCCGGAGCACCCCACGCTCTTCGCCAAGTTCGCCTCGACGCTCACCGGGCCGCGCGACGACCTGCCCGCCCCGCCGGAGGACGAGGCGCTCGACTGGGAGGGCGAGCTCGTCGTCGTCATCGGGCAGCGCTGCCGACGCGTGAGCGAGGCCGAGGCCGGGGGGGCGATCGCCGGGTACACCGTCGCCAACGACGTCTCGATGCGGACGTGGCAGTTCCGCACCAAGGAGTGGCTGCAGGGCAAGGTGTGGGACTCCTCCACCCCGGTGGGGCCCGCGCTGGTGACCGCTGACGAGTGGCAGCCCGGGCCGCAGCTGACCACCACCGTCAACGGCCAGGCGATGCAGTCCTCGACCACGGGCGACCTCCTGTTCGGTCCGGAGGCGCTGGTCTCCTACGTCTCCACGATGGTCGCCCTCGAACCGGGGGACCTGCTGCTCACCGGGACGCCGGGTGGTGTGGGCCGCGCACGCAACCCCGCCGTCTACCTCGGCGTCGGTGACGTGGTCGAGGTCAGCATCGAGGGTCTGGGAACCCTGCGGAACCGCGTCGTCGCCGACGAGGCGGCCGGCGCTGCCGGCGCGGCGGCGGGGGCCTGACGTGGTCGCCCGCACCGACCAGACCCGCGACCCCGCCGTGGTGACGGACCTGGCCGCCACACGGCTGGGAGAGGCGGCCTTCCGGCGGGAGCTGTCCCGTCTGGACGACGCAGGCTTCGACGAGCCGTCGCTGCTGCCGGGGTGGACGCGCGCTCACCTGGTGGCTCACGTGGGGTACAACGCCCGTGCGCTGTCCCGGCTCGTGACGTGGGCCGACACCGGCGTCGAGCACCCGATGTACAGCTCACCCGAGGCCCGCCTGGCGGAGATCGACCTCGGCGCGACGCTGAGGCCGCAGGCGCTGCGCAGCCTCGCCGAGCACGCGGCCATCGAGCTCGACGTCCGCTGGCGCGACCTCCCCGGCGAGCGCTGGGGCGCACGGGTCCGCACGGCCCAGGGCCGCGATGTCCCCGCCTCGGAGACGCTGTGGCTCCGCCAACGCGAGGTGTGGCTGCACGCCGTCGACCTCTCCACCGGGCTGCGGGTGCGCGACCTGCCCGAGGAGTTCCTCCTCAGGCTGCTCGAGGACGTCCTGGGCCTGTGGGACCGCCGCGGCGACGACGTCGGGGTGCGCTTGGAGCGCGAGGACGGGGTCGGGAGCTGGGGAGCGGGAGACGCCGGTGCCGTGGTCACCGGCGACCTCGCGGACCTGGTGCAGTGGGCCACGGGCCGCGGGCAGGACGGGTTGGAGTGGACGGGGGGCGCACCCCGCCAGGCGCCGCGGTGGCTGTGACGGCCGCGGCGGCGGGGCAGAATCCGCGGGTGCTCGCGGCGCCCCGGTCCCTCATCCTCGACCTCTTCGGCGACTACCTGAGGTACGTCGGCGGGGAGGTGCGCCTGGCGCACCTGACGGCGCTGATGGAGGAGTTCGGCGTCGCCCCGGCGACGGTGCGCATGACGCTGACGAGGCTGAAGCGAGAGGACTGGTTCCTCACCGAGCGCGACGGCCGGGAGACGGTGTACCGGCTCTCGGACCGGATGCTCGGCGTGCTCGACCAGGGACGTCAGCGGATCTTCGCGAGCCCGCGCCCCTCGTGGGACCACCGGTGGACCATGGTCATCTACCAGCTGGCTGAGACCCAGCGCCAGGAGCGCGACCAGCTGCGCAAGGGCCTGGCGTGGGCGGGGTTCGGACCCATGACGACGTCGACGTGGCTGGCCCCCGGCGACCGCACCGGCTCAGCCGATGCGGCGACCGCGCTCATCCCCGGTGACCAGGTGGACGTCTTCACGTGCCTGTCGCGCGGGCTCGAGCAGGACCGTGCGCTGGCCCAGCGGTGCTGGGACCTGGCCGGTCTCGCGCGGGACTACGACGCCTTCCTGGCGAGCTACCAGGACGCCGTGGGCCGACCGGGGCCCACGGGCAGCGCCGCCCTGGTGGCGAGGACCCAGCTGGTGAGCACGTTCCGCCACTTCCCCTTCAAGGACCCGCGCCTGCCCGAGGAGCTGTGGCCGGCCCAGTGGCCGGGGGCCAGGGCCCACGACGTCTTCGTCGCCCTCCACCGCGACTGGGGCTGGGCGGCGCGGGAGCACGTGTCCCGCGTGCTGGGGCAGCAGGTGCCCGACCCGGACGTGCAGCCGAGGTCCGTCGACCCGGTGCCGGTGCTCTGACCGGGAACGGCCGGGGCCTCAGGCCGGTACGCGCACCAGCACGCGCTGGCGGGCCCCCGTGTCCACGAGGTCGTGAGCGCGGGCGACCTGCTCCAGGGGGAGCGGCTCGGCGGTGGGGACCTCGAGCGCTCCCTCCGCGGCGGCTCGGGTCAGGTCAGCGCTCGCCTGCTGCTTGGCGGCAGCGGGGAAGTCGTCGCTGCCCAGCAGCCGGATCGTCACGTTGTCGAACAGCATGGGCCAGAAGGGCATGTCAGGGCGCTCCGCCCGGGTGGCGTAGGCCGCGATGACCGCGCCGTTGCGCACGACCGCCGCATCGAGGTCGACGTTGTCGGAGAAGGACACCTCGATGACGCGATCGACCCCGTGGGGAGCCAGCCCCCGTACCGCCTCGACGGGGTCCGCCCCATCGAGGGCGACCACGCGCGTCGCCGTCAGCGCCGGGACGAGCGGCACGTCCGCCTCGCGACGCACCGTCCCGATGACGTCGGCACCGCCCCAGCGCGCCAGCTGTGCTGCGAGAGCTCCCACCCCGCCGAGCAGCCCGTGCACCAGCACCGTGCTGCCCTCGACGGGGCCGTCCGCGAAGACGGCCCGGTGCGCGGTGATCCCCGGGATGCCGAGGCAGGCACCCAACTCGTCGGTGACGGCGTCGGGGAGCTCCACCGCGAGATCGCTGGGAACGACGGTGAGCTGGGCGGCGGTGCCACCCGCCCGGTAGGACTGCGCGCCGTGGACCCAGACGCGGCGACCCACCCGGGCGGGGTCCACGCCGTCACCCACCGCGTCGACGATCCCTGCGCCGTCGCTGTGGGGGACGACCCGGGGGAAGGGCATGGCCGAGTCGAAGAACCCCCCGCGCTTCTTGGTGTCGCCGGGGTTGATGCCGGACAGGTGGATCCGCACCCGGACCTCACCGGGGCCGGGCACCGGGTTAGGGAGCTCTCCGGTCCGGAGGACCTCCGCTGCCGGGCCCCGACGGTCGTACCAGGCTGCGAGCACCTCCGTCTCCTCGGGCGTCTCAGCGCACGGCAGGCGCCGCGGTCAGCGCTGCCGTGACGTCGGCCGTCTGGGTGATGGTGGCGATGTTCGTCAGCGCGTAGCCGAGCGCTGCGCGCTGCCAGTCGGCGTTGATGCTCGACGTCGCGTCGCTGACCACCGCGACCCGGTAGCCCAGGTCGGCGGCGTCGCGCGCGGTGTGCTCCACGGCCATGTTGGTCCAGACGCCGACGACCACGACGGCCGTCACGCCGAGGTTGCGGAGCATGGCGTCCAGGCTCGTGCCGTGGAAGGCGCTCATGCGGATGCGGTCGAGGACGATCTCGTCACCGACGGGCTCGACGCCCTCGACGGCCGCTGCTCCCCAGGAGCCGACCTTGAGCGACTCCGGGCCGAGCATCTGGAAGATCGGCGCGTTGGTCCCGCCGACGTCGCGGCCGGGGTGGACGACGATGCGGTTGTGGAACACCGCTACCCCTGACGCCCGGGCGGCGTCGAGCACGCGGCGGACGTTGGCGACGACGTCCTGCTCCTCGGCGTGAGCTGCGGCACCGCTGCCGGCGAAGGCGCCGTCCGGGTGCAGGTTGTCGTTCTGCATGTCCACGACCAGGACCGCGGTGGTGCTCGGGTTGAGTTCCAGGGTGCTCATGGGTCCAGCTCCTGAGGTGCGCGTGACTACCTCGATCCGAGGTAGTCATCTGTGAGACGGTAGCACCGTGCTCGAGCTGACGATCCTGGGCTTCCTGGCAGAGGGGCCCCTCCACGGCTACGACCTGCGCCAGCGCGTGGGGCACCTCTCGGGGTTCGCGAGACCCGTCAGCGACGGCAGCCTCTACCCGGCGATCGACAGGCTCGTGCGGACCGGACTCATCGACCGGGAGACGACCGGCGGGGCGGCGGGCAGCGCCCGGCGGCACGTGCTGACCCTGTCCGAGAACGGCCGCGCTGCCCTCGTCGAACGGCTGCGGGCCCCCCAGGACGTGGAGATCACTGACGGCACGCGCTTCCTCGTGGTGCTCGCCTTCCTGTCGCACCTGCCGTCGGTCGAAGAACGGGACCAGGTGCTCCGCAGGCGCCTGGCCTTCCTCGAGCAGCCCGCGAGCTTCTTCTACGAGGCGGGCCGGCCCGTGGCGCTGAAGGAGGTCGACGACCCCTACCGGCGCGGCATGTTCGTCGTGGCCGGCGCCACCAGCCGGGCCGAGCGGGCGTGGCTCCACGAGCTGCTGGACGCCGGCGCATGACGACACCGAGGAGGACGGACGTGGCACTCGGAGGACGCTGGGAGCATCCGCTGGACGAGCTGCCGGAGGGCGCTGTCGCCCGGGCGGTCACCGTCGGAGCGGTCCAGGAGCGGGGGCGCCGGTCCTTGCGCGTCTCCCTCGTCGATGCGGTCGCGCAGGAGGGGGTGCTCGGGGTCGACTACGGCGACCAGCCGACCATGGTGCTCCTGCCGCTGCACTTCTCCACCGGTGTGGTCGAGGTGGACCTCTCGTGCCGCCTGCTGCCGACGGCACCCGACTACGCCCGCGGCTTCGCTGGTCTCGCCTACCACGTCGAAGACGGCGGTGACCACTTCGAAGCGGTCTACCTGCGTCCGACCAACGGGACCCGGGCGGGACCGCCCCCAGAGCGGCGCGGGCGGGCCGTCCAGTACTTCGCGTACCCGGAGTGGCCCTACGACCGAATCCGGGCCGAACGTCCTGACAGCGGGTACGAGGGTCCGGCCGACATCGGCCTGCTCGAGTGGTTCCGCCTGCGTCTGGACGTCCGACCGGACGGCGTCATCGCTTCGGTCGACGGCCAGGAGGTCCTGCGCGCCGCTTCGCTCGCCGAGCCCCGCGACGGGGGAGGGGTCGGGCTCTGGGTCGACATCGGCACCGAAGCGCACTTCGCCGCTCTGTCCGTGAGTCCTAACCGTCAGCCCTGACCGATGAGCTCCTCGTTGCGGACGACACCGACCTGGGTGAGCGCCTCCTCGAGGATGCTCGCGACGTCGAGGGTCCACTGGTGGCTGACCAGCGGAGACTCCGCCAGCCCGCGCTCGAGGCAGTCGTGCACGTGGTCGAGCATCAGGCGGTGGCCGTGCTCGACCGGGTGGTCGTGACGCACCTCGTGGGTGGTCCCGTCGCGCTGGGTGCTCACCGTGAAGCCGGCGGCGGTCGGCAGGAACCTGTCGAGCTCGATCGTGCCCAGAGACCCTTCGATCCAGGCGCGGCTCGCAGCGTGGGCGACCATGGTGGTCGACAGCGAGGCCACAGCTCCGCCGGCGAACCGCGCCGCGACGGCGATCTGGCGGTCGACGCCCGCCGGCGTCAGGGAGCCGACCGCGCGAACCTCTTCGGCGGCGCCGAGCAGGAGGACGGCGAGTCCGACGGGGTAGGGCCCCAGGTCGAGGAGGGAGCCGCCCCCGATCGACGGGTCGTGGAAGCGCGTCGCGTCGTCACCGAAGGCGAAGCCAAAGTCCGCGTGCAGCGACTGCACCTCGCCGACGGCACCGCTGGCGAGGACCTCCATCAAGGCGGCAGTCCCCGGCAGCATGCGGGTCCAGTAAGCTTCCATGAGGAACGTCCTGCTCGCCCGGGACGCCTCGACGAGGTCGCGCGCTGCGGCCAATGTCACCGTCATCGGTTTCTCCACCAGCACGGGGACGCCGGCCAGCAGGGCGGCCCTGGCCGGAGTGTGGTGCTGGGGGTGGGTGGTCGCGACGTACACGGCGTCGACGGCCCCGCTCGCGAGCATCTCCTCCACGGCGCGGGGGCCGCCGTAGGCACGATCGGCTCCGTGGAGGCGTGCGAAGTCGTCTGCCCGCTCCTGGGTGCGCGAGGCGACGGCGCCCAGCACCCCACCGCTGCTCAGCGCCAGCGCCTCGGACATCGTCCAGGCGATGCCTCCCGTCCCGACGAAACCCCACCTGCAGCTCACGAGCTCCTCCTCTGCGGTCGCACCGACGTGGTCGAGTGGTCAGGGGTGGACAGTCGCCGGGATGCCGGTCGGACGCGACCCAGGGCCTCCGCGGACAACGCCGTCTCGAGGCCGAGGACGAGCCCCCCTGAGACTCCGGCGTCACTGCCCAGCCGGGGGTGCGTCAGGACGAGGTTCCTCGTGGCCAGGGGGAGGGCGGACTGGTAGACGACGCTGCGCACCCCCGCCAGGGTGTCATCGCTCGCCTCGGCCATGAGGCCTCCCAGGACGACGCGCGCGGGGTTGTAGAAGTGCACGAGCATGGCGATGACCTCGCCGAGGTCCGTGGCCGCCTGGCGGACACGGCGCAGCGCCGTCTGGTCTCGGGCCCGCAGCAGCTCGACCAGGTCGTCGACGCTCTGGGGGGAACGTCCGTCCAGCTCGGCGTGACCGGCCAGGTCGCGGAGGACGGCAGCTGCCGAGGCGACGGCCTCGATGCACCCCGTCGCCCCGCACTCGCAGCGTGCCGTCGCGCTCGCCCTGGCACGCACGTGCCCGATGTCCCCCGCCGCACCGTCGGCTCCGTGGTGGAGGTGACCCTCCGCGGTCACGATGCCCGCCCCGATGCCCGTGCCGACCTTGACGAACAGCAGCGGGCACTGGTCGTCGGGGAGGGCCCGCGCCTCCCCCAACGCCCGGAGGTTGACGTCGTTCTCGACGACGACGGGGCAGTCGTAGCGCTCGCCCAGCTCCTGGGCCACCGGGTAGCCGTCCCAGCCGGGCATGATCGGAGGCCTGACCGGACGACCCGCGTGGGTGTCGACGGGTCCGGGCAGCCCGATGACGAGCACTCTGACGGGGCCGCGTCGGCCGTCCAGCGCGAGGAGCTCGTCGAGGTGCTCGCTCAGCCGGAGGAGGCACTCCTGCGGTCCTCGACGGACGTCGAGCGCCACCTGGCGCACGGCCTGTGACCGCTGGCTGAGGTCGCTGACGCAGAGGCGCGTGGTCGCAGCGCCGACATCGGCGACCAGGACGGTCCCGAACCCCTCGGCGAGCACGAGCACGTCTCCGGGGCGGCCCCGTCCCACCGGGTCGGTGGTCCCGGCCATCTCGAGGACCCCTGAGTCCAGCAGGTCGTCGACGGCCGTCGAGACCGACGACCGCGCCAGGCCCGTGGTGCGCGTCAGCTCCGCCTTGGTCACGGCGGAGCCCGAGGCGACGTGGCGCGTGATGGCGCTGGCCGTGTCGCGGCTGGCCAGGCGCCCGCTGAGTGCAGGCGTGCTCAGCCTCAGGCGGTGGAGCGCTCCAGGGGCCACGTCGCCCTCCGTCTGGCTCAGGGTGATTAATGACCGGAAAGAGCTTTGGTCGGTCGTTGACGAGCCCAACTCTGCCTCCTCACTCTTGTCACGTGCTAGTGCTTAGCACGTGACAAGTCAGTGAGAACAGGGCGGAGAAGACCATGGCGGTCCTCGAGGGCGAGGCGCTCACCCCCCGGCGCGAGGCGCACCCCGAGGCGCGCGCGGCGACGAGCCTGCGCATCGCTGTGCTGGGCGCGGGCATGATCGCGGACGTCCACCGGCGCGCCGCGGTGGTCGCCGGGTCCCAGGTCGCCGGCGTCCTCGCCTCGACGCCGGAGAGCACCGACCGGGCGGCCGCCCGGTGGGGGACCACCGGTCTGCGCAGCCTGGAACAGGCGCTGAACAGTGACGTCGACGTCATCCACATCTGCACCCCCAACGCCAGCCACCACGAGTACGCCCTCGCGGCCCTGGCCGCCGGCAAGCACGTCGTGTGCGAGAAGCCCCTCGGCCTGAGCTCGACGCAGGCGCAGGAGATGGCCGACGCGGCCCGCGTCAGCGGCCGGGTGGCGGCCGTCCCCTTCGTCTACCGCTACCACCCGCTGGTGCGCGAGATCCGGGCCCGCGTGCAGCGCGGGGACCTCGGAGCGCTCCACCTGGTCCACGGCTCCTACCTGCAGGACTGGCTGCTGTCTCCGCTCGCCTCGAGCTGGCGCGTCGACGCGGCCGAGGGGGGCGCGTCGCGGGCCTTCGCCGACATCGGCTCGCACTGGGTCGACCTCGTGGAGTGGGTCACCGGGCACCGGGTCACCTCTCTCACCGCCTCGACCTCCGTCGCGGTCCCCGAGCGCCCGTCGGCGGCAGGGCCCTCGTTCAGCCGTGGCGGCAGCGGTGCGACGGTCCCGGTGACCACCGAGGACGCCGTGAGCCTCGTCCTGCGCACCGACGGCGGGGCCATCGGCAGCTGCGTCGTCTCCCAGGTCTCCGCCGGTCGCAAGAACCGGCTCTGGTTCGAGGTCGACGGCTCGGACGGCAGCGCGGTCTTCGACCAGGAGGCCCCCGAGAGCGTCTGGTTCGGAGGGCTGGAGAGCTCCCAGGTCGTCGTCCGCGACCCCAGCGCCGGCGACCCGAGCGCCCGGAGGCTGTCAGTCCTTCCGGCGGGACACGCCCAGGGCTACGCGCAGTGCTTCGAGGCCTTCGTCACCGACGCCCACGAGGCCGTCCGGAGGTCTGCGTCCGGCCTGGCCGGACGCGTCGAGGACATGCCGACCTTCGAGGACGGACTGCGTGCCGCTGAGGTGACGGACGCCGTCCTGACGTCCGCTGACACCGGCTCCTGGGTCGAGCTGGGCGCACGGGTGCGAGCGTGAGCGCCCCCGAGCGCCTCGGCGTCGGCATCCTCGGGGCCGGACCCGTCACCCAGGCCATCCACCTGCCCACCCTCGCCCGCCTCGCCGACCGCTTCCGCGTCGCGGTGGTCATGGACGTCGACGCCGCCCTGGCCGAGCGCGTCGCGAGCCGCGCTGGCGCTCGCTCCACCACCGACCAGGACGCCCTGCTCGCCGACCCCGAGGTCGACGTCGTGCTCATCTGCAGCCCGCCGCAGTTCCACGCCTCCCAGGTGGAGGCGGCGTGCGCCGCTGGGGTGCGGGCGGTCCTTTGCGAGAAGCCCTTCGCCACGTCCCAGGAGGAGGCCGAGCGCATCGCGCGCGCCGCCGCGGACGGTGACGTCCCGCTGGTCGTGGGGGCGATGCACGCCTTCGACCCGGGCTGGCTGGCCGCCAAGGCCGCGTGGGACGAGACCGTGGGCACCGGAGGCGGTGCCGAGCCCGTGGTGGCCGTCCGGTCCAGCATCGTGCTGCCGCCGAACCCCCGCTTCGAAGACCGCGCCACGCAGGTCGTCGCCCGCCCCAGCCACCCCTCGCCCGACCTCGACGACCCGAGGGTCGTGGCAGCCCTCGCCCGCAACCTCGTGCTGGGTCTCACGGTCCACGACCTCCCCCTCGTGAGGAGCCTCGTCCCTCGCCTCGACGCCGTCGTCCACGCCGCCTGGCTACCGCCCTTCGGCGCTCACCTCAGCGTGGAGGCGCCGGGGACGGCGGTCGAGCTCCTCGCGGTGATGCACCAGCAGTGGCGCCCGGAGTGGACGCTGCAGGCCTGGACGCAGAGCCATGCGCTCGAGGTCGCGTTCACGCCGTCCTACGTCCACGCCGGCTCGGCGACGGCCGCGGTGCGGGCCGCCGGCCGGACGCACGTCTTCGGCCCCTTCGAGGACAACGGCTACGTGGGGGAGTGGCACCACCTCTACGAGGTCGCCACCGGTCGGGCCGAGCTCTGCTACGACGCCGCGTCCGTCGTCGCCGACCTGACCTACACGCTCGCCGTCGCTGACGGAGCGGCGGGGGCTGTCCTCGCGGCGGCGTCGCCGACCGGGCGCGCCGCATGAACGCGCTCACGGTGGACGTTCCCCCGGACCTCACCGCCGACCTGGTGCCCGTGCTGGCGAGCCTTCCTGACGACTTCCGCGTGTCGGCGGACGGGGAGGGCGGGGACGTGCTCGTCGTCGACGGTCGGCTCGCGGACTGGCCGGCGCGCCTCGAGAGGTCCCTGGAGGACGTCCGGGGGGTCCTGCTCCTCGACCCGGGTGCCCCCGAGGTCCTCGCCGCTGACGGCGACGTCGACGTCCTGCGCGACCTGGCGAGCCGGTCTGCCGCGACAGCGGTGCCCGTGGTGGTCGACCGGCGGTGGAGCGGTGCACCCGGAGTCGCCGGCTTCGCGCGGGAGTTCGGCACGTCCACCGCCTCTGCGAGCTCGGTCTCGGTCCTCGTCGTGGAGGCGGACCTCTCGCGGTCCTGCGAGGACGCCGCTGTCGACGCCCTCGGTCTGGCACGCGCCGCGGGGGCCGCCGCCGGGCGGCTGTCCCGGTTCCACGGTCGGCGCGGCAGCTGGTCTGCACAGGGCACCACGGTGCAGGGCGCACCCCTGCACCTCATGGGCGTCCTCTCCGCCGCGGGTGGCGGGGCCACCGTCACAGCGAGCTCGGCGTCCTGGCAGACGGCCGTGAGCGTGCCCCACCCGCACTCAGCGGCGCCGGCCGTGGCCCGCCGCACCGACGAGGCTGGCGAGAGGCTGCTGCCCACGGAGTTCGAGGGAGCCTCGCGTGCCGCGTGGAGGCGCCTGCGCGCGCTCCTGCGGGACGGCGCCGGCCGTGCAGCTGACCTGTCTGAGCTGGCCGAAGACCTCGCACTGCTGCGAGGAGCCGTGTGACCCGTCCGGCGTCGATCCGCTGACGCCGAGCCCCGGTCCGTTCCGCCCGTCCCACCCCGCAACGCCAGCCCTCGCCACAGCCGTCGCAGGGCCCGCTGTTCCGCCACAAGGAGACCTCATGTTCCTGTCCTCTGCCGCCTCCGCCCAGCTCAGCCGCCGCAACCTGCTCGGCCTCGGCCTCGGTGCCGCCGGGGCCCTCGGCCTGACCGCCTGCAGCCGCGCCACCGGCGGCGGGACCGCCGGGGCCTCCGGTGGCGGTGGTGGGAGCACCGTCGCCTTCTGGGACACCGTCTGGGGCGCCGACTCCTACGTCAACCGCGCCCAGGAGCTCGTCCAGAGCTACAGCGCCGACGGCATGACCGGCGCCTACCAGTCCGTGCCGTGGGCCAGCTACTACCAGACCTTCTCCTCCGCCGTCGCGTCCAACACGGCCCCGGCAGCGAGCTCCGGCGGTGGCTACCAGGCGTTCCAGTTCTACGCCCAGGACGCCATCAACCCCGCCGACAACGTCATCAAGGCGCTCCAGGACGGCGGCGCCGAGTTCGGTCCCGGCCTGCTGGAGTCCATGCAGTACGACGGCGTCTACGTCGGCGTCCCGTGGCAGGTCGACATCCGCGTGCTCTGGTACCGCCAGTCACTGCTGGAGCAGGTCGGCGCCGCAGTGCCCACCGACTGGGACACCCTGCGCGACGCTGGCCTGAAGCTGAAGGCTGCGGGCATCCAGGGCTTCAGCGTCGGCGCCGGCACCTCCACCCAGGGGACCCAGGCGTTCCTCGCCATGCTCATCAACAACGGCGGCGGCTGGTTCGACGCCGACGGCAACGTCGACTGCATCACCGACAACAACATCCAGGCCGTGGAGTACCTGCTGTCCCTGGCCAAGGACGGGATCATCACCCCGGCCGCGGTCAGCTACAGCCAGGACAACATCACCTCGGACTGGACCACCGGCAAGACCGCGATCGGCTTCGACAGCCCCACCCTCGCGCAGAACTTCGGCGCGGACCAGCAGGAGGACATCCTCGTCGCCAGCCCCATCACCGGCCCCACCGGCAAGACCGGGACGATGCGCTTCGTCAACAATCTCATGATGTACAAGACCGTCGACACCGAGGTGAGCGAGGCCTTCCTCACCTGGTACCTGCAGAACATGTCGGTGTACTGGACCGAGGGCCTGCTCTCGTCCATCCCCGCGCTGCAGTCGATCGTCGACACGCCGGAGTACCAGGCCGACGCTCGCGCGAAGAAGATCGCCGAGGAGTGGAACCCCATCGGCGGCACCTACGCGTCTCTCGCCTCCTCCGCCAACCCCGCCATGGCGGCCGTCGACGGCGGCCAGCCGACCGCGGTCTGGGCCCAGCAGATCGTCCAGCAGTCCGCGGACGCCCGCACGATCCTCGAGACCCTGCAGACGGGCCTCGAGGGGATCGTGACGTCGTGAGCACGTCGGGGACGACCGGAGCCATCGCGCCAGGGGTCGTCGAGTCCGTCACGCGCCACCAGCACCCCGGTGGCGACCACAGCCAGCCCGGTCTGCCCGGGGGGGTGCGCCGGACCAGCTCCCGGGTGCGGCGCGAGCGGATCACGATGGCGTCCCTGGTACTGCCGTCGATCATCCTCGTGGTCCTCATCAACGCCTACCCGGTCTTCTACGCCGCCATCCAGTCCGTCCACGACGGCACCCTGACCACGACCGGCGACTTCGTCGGCTTCGACAACTTCTCCACGATCCTCGCGAGCCCGGCCTTCTGGGCCTCGGCGCGGTTCACGCTCGTGTTCACGATCGTGGGTGTCTTCGGCTCCTGGGCCGTCGGACTGGCGCTCGCGCTGGGCCTGCGGGCCGGTGTCCCGGGACGGTCGGTCTTCCGGGTGCTGCTCCTGCTGCCCTGGGTGGTGCCGATCGTGGTGTCGGCGACCAGCTGGAACTGGCTGGTGGCCACCCCCTCCAGCCCCGTGCCGCAGCTGGCCGAGGCGCTCGGGTTCGGGCAGGTCCTCTTCCTGGCGAACCCGCTCCTGGCGCAGATCACCGTCTGCATCTTCAAGGTCTGGGTCAGCTTCCCCTTCATGCTGCTCATGACCTCGGCAGCGCTGGAGTCCGTCGACGACAACGTCTACCAGGCGGCCCGCATGGACGGCGCCAACCGCTGGCAGACCTTCACGCAGATCACCCTGCCGATGATCGCCCGCTCGACGTACATCAGCTGGATCCTCATGGCGATCTTCTGCGTCAACGACTTCCCGACGATCTTCCTGCTCACCGGCGGAGGACCCGTCGACGCCACGACGTCCCTGGTCGTCTACGCCTACAAGCTCGTCTTCACCAACTTCCAGACCGGCTTCGGCGTCGCCGTCGCCTTCCTCATGACGGTCTCCCTGGTGATCGTCTCCACGATCCTCTACCGGCAGATCCGGAAGGCGGGCATTGAATGAGCACCGCGACCACTCCCCGTCACGCCGCGCCGAGCACTCTCGAGGTGCGGCCCGACCGCCGAGGCACCACCCGGTGGTGGGGCCTGGCCCTCTACACCGTCATCACCGCTGTCGTGCTGATCCCGCTGGTCGCCGTCGTCGTCCTGGCCCTGCGGCCCCGCCAGGGGTCGGGCCTGTCCGGCTACACCCTGGAGACCATCGGCTACGTCCTCACCCAGACCCAGTCGATCATCTGGCTGGAGAACAGCCTCCTGGTGTCGCTGGCCTCCACGGTGGTCGCCGTCGTCGTCGCCGCTCCCGCCGGCTACGTCCTGTCGCGCGGGCGCAGCAAGGCGGTCTCGGGGTACTCCCTGCTGCTGTTCATCGTGCAGGGCTTCCCCGTGGTGGTTTTCGTGATCCCGCTGTTCATCCTGTTCGCGAGGCTGAACCTCGTGGACACCCCCGCCGGTCTGATCATCATCTACGTCGCGGCGAGCATGTCCGTGGCCTGCTGGATGATGGCCGCCTACTTCGACTCCATCCCGGTCACCCTGGAGGAGGCGGCCTGGATCGACGGGTGCAGCCTGTTCGGCGGGTTCGTCCGCGTCGTGCTGCGCAACTCCCTCCCAGGCGTCCTGTCCACCGCGATCTTCACGTTCCTGGTGGCGTGGAACGACTACCTGGTGGCCGTCGTCTTCCTGCGCTCGACGATCAACTACACCCTGCCGGTGGGCTTGCAGACGTTCTTCCAGCAGAACGCCACCGACTGGGGCCCGGTCATGGCGACGGCTCTGCTCATGATGCTGCCGCCGATCATCGTCTTCGCCGCCCTGAACCGGTTCTTCAGCGTCGGCGGCATCGGCGGCTCCTTGGCCGGCCGCTGAGCCGGGGGTGGTGGGGGGCCGCTCCGAGCAGCGGCTCCACCACCGATCCCCCCACCACGACCGCAGACCGCCCGCACCGTCTGGAGTCCCATGCCCTCCTCCACCCCCGGAACGCTGTCCGTCCAGCTGTTCAGCGTCCGCGACGCGATCGCCGAGGACCAGGGCCGCGCCCTGGCCCGCCTCGCCGAGATCGGGATGAACTGGGTCGAGCCCTACGGCATCGGCACCGACCTGGGTCGCGCCCAGCAGCTGCGCCGCGACCTCGACGCCGCCGGGCTCCGAGCGTCGTCGACCCATGCGACCTTCCCACCCCACCTCGACCAACTGGTGGAGGAGCTGGTGACCATCGGCGCCGAGCGGGTGTTCCTCCCGGTGCCCTCGGCCGCCCCCGGCACCGCTCGCGAGGCCTTCTCGCAGCGCGACTCGCTCGACCGCCTCGCCGACTACCTGGCCGGTGCAGCGAGCGACCTCGCCGGCCACGGCATCTCCGTCGGGTACCACAACCACTGGTGGGAGTGGGACGACGTCGACGGTCAGGCGGCCTACGACCGCTTCCTGGAGCGCACCGGGGAGGCGGTCGGGGTGGAGCTCGACGCCTACTGGGCGCTCCAGGGCGGCCAGGACCCGGCCTCGCTCGCGCGCGCTCTCGGCGGCCGGGTGACAGCCCTGCACATCAAGAGCGGTCCGGCACCCGAGGGTGTCCTCACGCTCGAGGGCGCGATGGCCCTCGACCAGGTCCCGCTCACCGAGGGGGCGCTCGACCACGAGTCACTCCTGACGGGTTCCAGCGCCCGCTGGCACGTCCTCGAGGTGGACCACTCCACGACCGACACCTACGAACTCCTGCGGCGCAACGCGCAGACCGTGGTCGACGCCGGCCTCTCGACGTTCTGAAGGGACGCTCATGATCCGCCACACCGTCACCTTCGCCCTGCGCCACCCCCGCGGGTCGGCGCAGGAGCGCCGCTTCCTCGACGACGCTCGCGTGCTGGCCGGCATCCCGGGTGTCCAGCGCTTCGAACGGCTCACCCAGGTGAGCGCCGAGTCCGCTCTCACGCACGGCTTCTCCATGGAGTTCGACGACGCCGACGCGTACGCGGCCTACGACGCCCATCCCGAGCACGTGGCCTTCGTGCGCGACCGCTGGGTGCCGGAGGTGGCCGACTTCCAGGAGCTCGACTTCGTGGAGCTCGCCGCCGATCCGGCCCACGAGATCGCTCTCGCAGCGCAGCAGGAGGACGCACGATGACCGCGCTGGCCCCGTCGAGCACCGGGTGGCGCGACCTCTTCGACGGCCGGACGCTGGCCGGCTGGCACGCCGTCCCCCGCGTGTACGGCAGCGTGTGGCCCGGAGGCCCGACCGTTTACGAGGTCGCCGGGCACCTCGACCCGTCCGACGCCGAGGCGGCGGTGCAGAACCCGGCGGCCTGGCGGGTGGAGGACGGCATCGTCATTGGCGAGCAGTCGCCCCACGGCTCGGGCTTCGGCGGCTACCTCCTCAGCGACGAGACCTTCGGTGACGTCGAGATCGAGCTCGAGATGCGTCCGGACTGGCCCGCCGACACCGGGGTGATGCTGCGCCGCAGGCCCGACTCGTGGGAGGGCTTCCAGGTCCTCGTCGACCACCGCAAGTCGGGGTCCATCGGCGGGTTCTTCGGCAACGGCCTGGGCAGCTTCCACGCCGTGCCGTTCGTCCTCGACGTCGAGAGGGACCCGGAGACGGGCGCGCCGGTGCGCCTCGTCGAGGAAGACCCTGCGACCTCGCTGGAGCCGATCACCGACCTCAAGCGCACCCTGCTCCAGCGGGCGGGCGACGCCACCGAGTTCCTCGGTGCGTGGCGGTTCGGGGACTGGAACCACCTGAGGGTCCGGTGCGAGGGCGGAGCGCTGCCGCGCCTGACGACGTGGGTGAACGGTGTCCTGGTGGCAGAGCTCGACACCTCCCAGCGCCTCGCCGAGCACTACGACCCCGAGCAGGTCGCGCACCTCCTCGGTGAGCGGGGTCACCTCGCCCTGGAGGTGCACGACAACGACGCGCTGGTGGGAGAGGACCGGTGGGGGCGGGGAGCGGCGTGCCGCTGGCGCGCCCTCCGCGTGAGGGACCTCGGATGAGCGAGACCGAGAAGGCCCCCACCACGCGCAGCCTGGCTCCCGGGCAGCGCACGGAGGTGTGGGTCGCCGACGCCACGACCGGTGCTGCTCACGTGGTGCTCATCACCGACACCCTCCTCCTTGAGGCCCCCAACTGGACCTCGGACGAACGGCTGCTCCTGAACGGTGACGGCGGCCTGTGGGCCCTCCCGGTGGCCGCCGGGGGACGACAGGCAGGTGGACCGCTACAGCGCGTCCCCTTCACCGGGCTGCCGGACATCAACAACGACCACGTGCTGCACCCCGACGGCGAGCGCATCCTGATGTCGGCAGCCGACGGTCACGTCTACGCGGGGTCACGCCTCGGCGGCGCTGTGGAGCGGGTGACGCCCGATGACGGCACCTGGCACTTCCTCCACGGAGTCAGCCCCGACGGTGAGGAGATCGCCTACGTGGAGATCCCCCTCGACGACCTGACCAGGCCCGGTGCGGTCGTCCAGCTCACCGTCTCGTCCGGCCGCACCCGGCGCCTGGACGCCGGGGGGCGCCACTGCGACGGACCGGAGTACTCACCCGACGGCCGGTGGGTCTACCTCAACACCGAGGCGTTCACCTCCACACCGGGACACGCGCAGCTCGCCCGCTACCCCGTGGGCGGCGGCGCGCTGGAGCGGCTGGCGACGAGCCCGACCGTGGACTGGTTCCCCCACCTCGCCCCTGTCGGTTCGCTCGCCAGCTACGTCGCCTTCCCGCCGGGCACGCTCGGTCACCCCGCTGACGTCGACGTCCAGGTCGTGGTGGTCGACACCGGCGAGTGGAACCGCCCGCTGCGGGTCTTCGACGTCCCGGGTGGCCAGGGGACGCTCAACGTCAACAGCTGGTCGCCGGACGGCCTCCGCTTCGCCTTCGTCTCCTACCCGACCGCCGCGACGACTACTGCACCCTGAGGAGCCACGATGAGCACCCCCTCTGCCACCCCCGCGCACGAGCCACGAGGTTCCGGCCGGGTGGGCGTCGGCGTCATCGGCGCTGGGAACATCTCCACCCAGTACCTGACGAACCTGGTCCGCTTCCCCGACCTCGACGTCAGGGTGGTCGCCGACCTGTCGGTCGAGCGAGCCCGTGCGCAGGCGGAGGCCTTCGGAGTGCCCCGCTGGGGTGCGGTGCAGGACGTGCTCGACGACCCCGAGGTCGAGCTGGTGGTCAACCTGACCATCCCCGCCGCGCACGTCGAGGTGGCCACCGCCGCCGTAGCGGCCGGCAAGGACGTCTGGACCGAGAAGCCCTTCGCCCTCGACCGCGAGAGCGGCACCTCCCTGCTGGAGGCTGCCGCGCGCGCGGACAGGAGGGTGGCGACGGCCCCGGACACCTTCCTGGGCGCCGGCCTGCAGACCGCCCGCCGCCTCGTGGAGGCGGGTGCGGTCGGTGTCCCGCTGAGCGCTGCGGGCACGATGCAGTACTCGGGACCCGACGCGTGGCACCCCGACCCCGCCTTCCTCTTCGCCCGCGGTGCGGGCCCCCTCTTCGACGTGGGGCCCTACTACCTGACCGCCTTCGTCCAGCTGCTCGGCCCGGTCGCGCGCGTCTCCGCCGTCGCCTCGAGCGCGCGGCCCCAGCGGGTCGTCGGATCCGGGCCCAAGGCAGGTCAGGTCTTCGACGTCGAGGTGCCGAGCCACGTCGCCGCCCTCTACGAGTTCGAGGGCGGGGCGAGCGCCACCGCCACCTTCAGCTTCGACTCGGCGATCCAGCGCTTCCAGCTCGAGCTGTCCGGGCTCACCGGCGCCCTCCAGCTGCCAGACCCAAACATGTTCGAGGGAGACATCACCGTCACCGGGATGGACGGCGACCTGCGCACGGAGCCCGCGACCGGTCCGACCGACGGGCGCGGTCTCGGCGTGGTGGACCTGGCGCGCGCCGTCAGGGCAGGTGCTCCCGAGCGGGCCAGCGGCGAGCAGGCGTACCACGTCCTCGACGTCATGGTCTCGACCATCGAAGCGGCGCAGCGGCGGATGCCGGTGGACGTCGAGAGCAGCGTCGTGGTGGCTCCTGCGCTGCCCCTCGGCTGGGACCCCGCCGCCAGGACCCTCTGAGGGGCTCACCCACCTCCAGCAGGCGCCGCCACCGAGGACCGCAGGGTCAAGCTCGTCGGTGTCCGCAGCACTCGTCGCGCAGAGGCGTCTCCGGCGAGGCGGGCCAGGAGGATCTCCGTGGTGGCGTCGACGTTGGCGGAGACGTCCTGGCGGACGCTGGTGAGGTCGTGGTGCGGAAGGGCTGCGACGCGACCGTCGTCGAAGCCCACCACGGAGATGTCGTCCGGCACCGAGAGGCCGTGGCGGGCGAAGGTCGTGACCGCCGCGGCCGCTGACTGGTCGCTGCAGCAGACCAGAGCGGTGGGTCTCGGCCCGGGGCGGCCCAGCACCGCTGCGGCGGCCCTCGCCCCGTCGGCGTCGTCGAAGCCGCCCAGGAGCACGTCCACCTGGTCCCCGAGCCCAGCGGCTCGCATGGCCGAGACGTAGGCGGCCGCGCGGTCGGGACCCGCGACGCCCTGCTCGCCACCGGCGTAGCTGATGCGCCGGTGGCCCAGCTCGACGAGGTGGGTAATCACCTGCTCGAGCCCCTGCTGCTCGTCGACGTGGACGTTGTCGCAGCGCCCCACGGGATCGCGCTCGCCGAGCCACACCACGGGGATGCGCTCGACAGCCGCGGCGAGGGCGGCTGAGGCCGGGTCGGGGTTGAACGCCACCAGCGCTTCGACGCGCTGTTCCATGAGCTCGGCGATGACGTGCTCGGTGTTGCGGTCACGGGTGACCGGACCGAGCGCCAGGTGGAACCCGTGGCGGCGCAGCGAGGGGAAGAGCTGCTCCACGCAGTCGTTCTGGAACGCGTTCTGCATGACGAAGCAGACGCCGATGAGCATGGTGCGGTTCTGGCGCAGGAGCCGGGCCGATGCGTGGGGGTGGAACCCTAGCTCGGCCGCGACCTGGGTCACCTTCTCGCGCGAGGCGTCGCTGGGACCCGGCCGGTTGCGCATCACCAGCGACACGAGCTGGCGCGAGACCCCTGCCCGCACCGCGACGTCGTGCATCGTCGGTGGTCTGCCGAGTGACGGGCCACCCGCCCCGCTGCGACCTGAGTCCTCGTCTGGCACGGACCCAGGATCCCAGCGGGGTGGGTGCGGTCCCACCCCGGCTCGGCGTCAGCTGGAGGTCGTCGTCGTGAAGACCCCCGCCAGTCGTGCGTTCGAGTCGGTGCCCGCCCAGACGTCGAAGGTGGAGGCGTCGAGCACCCAGCCCTTCACCGCGGCGCTCCAGTAGCGGCGCTCGTCAGGACCGATCTGGAACTCCACGGTCTGCGACGCCCCGGCGGGCACGTGGACGCGCTCGAAGCCCTTCAGCTCGCGCACCGGCCGAGCTGCCCGGCCGTGGCGCTGGTGCAGGTAGAGCTGCACCACCTCCTCCCCGTCGACACCCGAGGTGTTGGTCACCGTCACCCGTGCCGTGACGGTCTCCTCGACGTCGACCGACTCGCGGTCGAGGGTGAGGTCGGAGTGCTCGAAGGTGGCGTAGCTGAGGCCGTGCCCGAAGGGGAAGAGCGGCGTGCTCGCCTCGTCCCAGTAGCGGCGCTCCGCGTTCTCCGGCTCGTGCGAGGTGGTGCGTGAGTAGATCATCGGCACCTGGCCGACCGTCCGCGGCCAGCTGAACGGGAGCTTGCCGCCCGGGACCGCGTCTCCGAGCAGGAGATCGGCCACGGCCGTGCCGCCCTGCGTGCCCGGGTACCAGATGTCCAGGACCGCCGGCACGTGCTCCGCGGCCCACCGCAGGTCGAGCGGTCGCCCGTTCATCACGAGCAGGACCACCGGGGTGCCCGTGGCGACCACGGCCTCGAGCAGCTCCTGCTGGCGTCCCGGCAGCTCGAGGGATGAGCGCGAGGCCGCCTCGCCGATCATGTGCTGCCACTCACCGACCACGACGACGGCGATGTCGGCGCGCGTGGCGAGCTCCACGGCGCGCGCCAGCTCGGCGTCGTCGTCGAAGCCCTCCGGATCTGCCGGGGTGTTCCCCGGGAACATGTCGAACATCGAGGGGAAGGTCCGCCGTGCGGGCCGGACCCCGGGTGCGTACTGGACGTCAGCGCCGCCGAGCCGGTCGCGGAGACCCTGGAGCACCGTGACGGTCTCCTCCAGGTCGACGTCGAAGACCCACGGGCCGAGGGTGTCCCGCGGGGAGTCTGCGAGGGGGCCGACGACGGCCACGGAGCGCAGAGCGCCGGCGTCGAGCGGCAGCAGCGGGCGCCCGTCCACCGGCTCGTTCCGGAGCAGCACCGCGGAGCGCTGCGCGGCGACGCGCGCCACCTCGCGGTGGGCCGGGTCGTGCAGGACCACCCGCGCTCGGTCCTCGTCGACGAAGGGGGAGTCGAACAGCCCGAGCCGGAGCTTGACCTCCAGCACCCGGCGCACGCAGGCGTCGACGGCCTCGAGGCTGACGGCGCCGGACTCCACCGCCTCGGGCAGGTGGGCGTAGGCCGGCCGCGTGATGGCCATCTCGAGGTCGACCCCGGCCGCGACGGCACGGGCGCCCGCGTCGGTGAGGTCCTCGGCGAAGCCGTGGGTGCGGAGGTTCCGCACGGCGTTGGCGTCGCTCACCACGAAGCCGGTGAAGCCCCACTCGTCGCGCAGGACGTCCTTGAGGAGCCAGTCGTTGGCGGTGGCCGGGACCCCGTTCAACGGCATGTAGGCGGTCATGATGTTGCCGGCGCCCGCGTCGACGGCGGCCTTGAACGGCGGCAGGTAGGTGTTCCACAGCTGGGCGTCCGACAGGTCGACCTCGTCGTAGTCCCGGCCACCGAGCGCCGCGCCGTACCCGACGAGGTGCTTGGGGCCGGCGACGATGCGTTCGGGGGAGCCCAGCCGCTCGCCCTGGAAGCCGCGCACCTGGGCCGCGGCCACCGCAGCGCCGAGGAACGGGTCCTCGCCGGCGCCCTCGACGATCCGTCCCCACCGCGGGTCCCGCGCGACGTCGACCATGGGGGCGAAGGTCCAGTGGATGCCGACGGCTCTCGCCTCGCGTGCGGCGACCGCCTGTCCGCGCTCGATGGTCTCCGGGTCCCACGAGGCGGCCAGGGCGATCGGCACGGGGAGCACGGTGCGCAGCCCGTGGATGACGTCGAAGCCGAACAGGGCGGGTATGCCGAGGCGGTTGCCCGCGACCGCGAGGCGCTGCAGGCGGTTGGTCTCGGCCGGGTCGGTGACGAAGAGGAGGGACCCGACACCACCGCACTCGAGGGCCTCGCTCACCTCCCCGGGCGCCTGGGGCGAGCCGGGTGCGTCCTCGAGGTCCACCTCGGCGCCGAAGGAGAAGTACTGGGTCAGCTGCCCGGCCTTCTCCGCGAGGGTCATCTGCGCCAGCAGCTCCTCCACACGGCGCTGCATGCCTCCGGCCCTGCTGTCGACGGCGGGCCCGTTCGAGTCCGTCATGTCAGCGCACCTTCCGGATCGGGATGATCACGAGCGCACCGATGACGCTCGCCACCGCAGCTGTCCACAGCAGCAGGTCGTAGTTCTGGTTGTTCGCGCTGCCGACCGCGAGCAGCACGCCGCCGAGGGCCGGGGCGAGCGTCTGGGGCATGGCGTTCGCCATGTTGAAGACTCCGAGGTCCTTGCCAGCGTCGTCGGGGTTGGGCAGGACGTCGACGACCAGGGCCAGGTCGACACCGACGTAGATGCCGTAGGCCAGGCCCAGGACGGCCTCGACGAGGTAGAAGTGGCTGAGGTCGCTGGCCTGGGTCAGCAGCGCCGTTCCGATGGCGAAGACCAGCGTGGACCCGGCGACGAGGAACTTGCGGCGACCGGTCTTGTCCGAGATCCACCCGGCGATGGGGGCGACCACCAGCAGCACCACGGTGTAGATCAGGACGCCGGTGGAGACGGCCGCGACAGCGCTGGCCGAGTCCTGCCCGATCCGGTCTTCCATGTAGAAGAGCCGGAACGTGGTGAACATGAAGGTCGCCAGCGTGATGAGGAAGCGCGACCACCAGGCGAGGGCGAAGTCGGGGTGCTTGCGGGGGCTGACCCAGAAGGTGCGTCCCCACTCGCGCAGCGACATGCCGGTGGGCTTGGTGGGCAGCACCTGGTCGGGCAGGACGACGGCGTAGACGGTCATCGCGACGATGGCCAGCAGCGCCGGGCCGACGAACATCAGCAGCAGGTCGTCCTGGAAGAACTGGGCGACCAGGGTGCCGCCGTAGATGCCCACGTTCTGCGCCATGCCGAGGGCGGCTGCGAGCTTGCCCCGCTGGACCTTGGGGACCTGGTCGGCCAGGGTCGCGACGAAGGGTGCGAAGGCGGCGTTCGCGCCGGCCTGGGCGAGGAACCACCCGGCGGTGACGGTCGCGACGTTCGTGCCGAGCGCCATGACGACGAAGGCGAGCGTCATGACCACGGTCCCGCCGATGATCCAGGGGCGGCGGCGTCCCCAACGCGAAGTGGTGCGGTCTGACAGCCGGCCGAAGACGACGTTGGCGAGGAAGGCTGCAGCGGCCCCGAAGCCGGCGACGATCGCGACCGCCGAGGTGCGGTCGGCCTCGGGGACGATGGTGTTGACCTTGACGGCCACGCCGACGATGGCCGGGCCGAGCAGGGCGATGAAGAAGAAGAGCTGGGCCACGACCAGGGCGATCGTGAACCTGGTGCCGACCGGCTTCGTCGGCTCGGCGAAGTAGTGGCCGCGGGTGTCGTCCAGGACGGCCTGCGACCCGGCGGTGTTCGAGACACCAGAGGCGCCCGGAGATCCGGTCGCCCTCCGGCCGCCGTCGCCGGGGGTGGTGGCGCTGCTCATCCTGCTGCTCCTCGTCACGTCATCGGGATGGTTCGGTCGCAGTGCTTATGCGTATCAGTTGCCGAACGGTAGGGTTTGCTCCGTGCAGTCGTCAAGGACCCCGTCGTGGTGACCCGTCGGCCCGCTGGGGGTCGCGTGACGGCGACGGACGTCGCCCGTGAGGCGGGCGTCTCCCAGGCGACGGTCAGCTACGTGCTCAACGACACGCCGGGACAGGCCATCCCCGAGCAGACGCGCCAGCGGGTGCGCGCTGCCGTGGAACGGCTGGGGTACGCACCTCACGCTGCGGCGCGGACACTGCGCCGAGGTCGCAGCGACGTCGTGCTCTTCGTGCTGCCCGACTGGCCTCTGGGTTCGGCCCTCGCCTCGATCATCGACGGCCTGGCTGCCGGGCTCGAGGAGCAGGCTCTGACGCTCCTGGTCCGGCGGTCGACGACGGGGCGGCCCCTGTCCGAGCTCTGGCGCACCCTCCTGCCCGCGGCTGTCATCAGCCTGGACGGGGTCTCACCGGAGGATCTGCGCAGCCTCGAGGCCGCAGGAGTGCCGGCCATCAGTGCACTCCTCCACCAGCGCTCCTCCGCCGAGGGGGTCCTCACCGGGGCGCAGTCCCTCATCGGCGCACTGCAGCTGCAGCATCTCGCCGCCACCGGCCACCAGCGCGTCGGGTACGCGGCACCCGTCGACCCTCGCGTGACCGCCTTCCGGGACCTGCGGCTCGACGGCGTGCGAACGAGCTGCTTCGAGCTGGGCATGGCGACCCCGTCAGTGCGCGAGGTGGCGCTCGAGCTCGTGAGCGCGCGGGAGGCGCTCCAGGCCTGGAGGGCGGAGATGCCCGCCGTCACCGCCGTCTGCGCGTACAACGACGAGGTCGCTTTCGCGCTACTCGCCGGGTTGCGGTCCCTCGGTCTGCAGGCGCCTGACGACATGGCGGTCATCGGGGTCGACGACACGCCTCTGGCGCCTCTGGCGGCTCCGCCGCTGACGTCGGTCAGCCAGGACGTCGGCGTCCTGGTCGACCACTTCCTGCGTGCCGTCGCTGCCGGTGTCGCCGGGGAGGTGGCGCCGCGGGCGCCACGGACCGAGTCGGTCTCCCTCGTCATCCGGGAGTCCGCCTGACCCGCGCCCGCCCAGCTCTCCCAGGTGTGACAGCGCCCCTCCCGCCCGAAGGCGGAAGGGGCGCTGCGCTTGGTCGGGCCCGGTCAGCGGCCGGCGTCGATCCTCGGGCCGTACGGCATCAGGTGGGTGTAACCGCCCGACCGGACGACGGCTGCGAGGATGCGCTCGATGCGGTGCTTCATGGGGGTTCTCCTCCGAGGGGTGGTGGCGGAGGCGACGCTGCCCGAGGTGCTCTTTATCGATTAAGAAGGTAGTCCCCACAGTGCTCGTGGTCAAGGGCGACACCCCGTTCAGGACCCCGCAGAGCAAGGCGCTGTGCTCTCCCTGATCACCAGCTCGACCGGCAGGAGCACGCGCGGTTCCACGGTCTCGCCCCGCGACGCGGCCAGGGCGAGCTCGGCGGCGAGCCGGCCGCGTTCGCGCAGGGGCTGGGCCACCGTCGTCAAGGGGGGCTGGGCGGTCGCAGCAGGGGGTGCGTCGTCGAACCCGACCACCGACAGCTGTGTCGGCACCCGCACGCCCAGCTCGACGGCGGCCCGCAGAGCGCCGATGGCCAGCTGGTCGCTGAAAGCGACGACGGCGGTGGGCGGCTCGTGGGCGTCCAGCAGCTGGTAGGTGGCCAGGGCGCCGGTGTCCAGGTCGTTGCGGGCGCACTCGACGACCACGACGTCGTCCCACGCCAGCCCCGCGGCCTGCACCGCCGAGCGCACGCCCGCCAGTCGTCGGGCGCTGACCTCGTACGTGCCCCACCGCTGGCGGTCGGCGCCGGCCACACCCTGGTGGCCGTCGGGTCGCAGCGCGGTGCTGATGACGGCGACCCGGCGGTGTCCGAGGTCGAGCAGATGCTGCGTCGCCAGTGCGGTGCCGTACGCGTCGTCGATTACCGACCACGGGCGCGCCGTCGAGCAGCGGCTGGTCGATGACCACCACCGGGCGCCCCGAGGCGACCGCGGCGCGCACGTGGGGAGAGTCCACCGGCAGGGAGGCGACGACCCAGGCGTCGACCGTCGCGGAGCGGACGAGGTCTGCGTGCTCGCGCTCGGTCGCGTGCAGCAGCAGCCCTGAGCCGCTGCAGGAGAGCTCACTCGCGAGCCCGTCGAACTGCATCACGGCAGCCGGGTCGGCGAAGGCGTAGGACAGGCCCTGGTCGACGAGGACGCCTACAGCGCCCGCACGCCCCTTGCGCAGGCTGCGCGCGAGTGGGTCGGGGCCTGCGAACCCCAGTTCGCGAGCCCGCCTCAGGATCCGGTCGCGTAGGTCGGTCGACAGCTGGTCCGGGCGGTTGAAGGCGTTGGAGACCGTGACGCGAGAGACCCCGACGTCGTCGGCGACCGTCTGCAGTGTCACGCGGGCCACCGCTCGACCTCCCTCATCCAACCGGGGCGCGGGCTCGAGCTCCGTGGTCGCCCAGTCTGTCCCGTGGCGCTGCGCTGCTGCAGCGGGGCCCGACCGCTGGCCCGTTGGTCTCAGAGAGGGGCTTCTTCGCCGAGGAGACCGGCGAGGTCGAGGTGGACGAGCCTTTGCTCTCCGCCCGCTGGCGCGCCGGTGATGCACCAGGGGCAGTCTTTTGATCCGCATGGCGTGTGCCTGCGAGACGGTCAAGAAGGGGCCTGACACGTCGGGGCTGACGTCTCCGCCGCAAACGGTGCCAGCGCAGTGAGCACGTCGGCGTGATCGGCGTCCGACTCGACCACCGCCGCACAGGCCAGGGTGGTGGGGACCCGCACGACCTCGTATTCCGTGGACCCGGCGGCGCGAGAGCTGGCGAGTGCGAGGGCCTGCGCCCACTCTCCGCTGACGAAGTGGATGCGCGCGAGCCATGCTCTTGCCCACGGTGAGATCCGCACTGCCCCCCAGCGAGCGGCGGGACCCAGTCGCCAGCGGGGAGCGAGGTGGCCTTCGTCGGCCGCCGAGAGAAGCCACCCCGCTCCACGGGCATCCGCTGACCCACTGCATCACGGCGGCGTGCTACCGGAGGTTGGCGTAGGCGGCTCGACGCGGTCTGAGAGGTGATCAGTGAAGGCGAGACCGAGACTGTGGACGGCCGGCGCCTCCACCGCAGTCGGGTGGGTCAGGACCGACCAGGCTGACGGTCCTTCCGCCCACTCACACAAGGGCGGCCCTCTCGCAGGGGGCGAGGTGGTGGAGCATGAAGTGTTGGCAGGTGGAGCCGGGCACATCGGGGTGGCGGGAACCGCACTCCACCTCCCTGGACCGCTGGAGGTCCCGCGGCCTCCGGTACGCGGTGTGTCACGATCGTGAGGTGACCCAGGACCGCGCTGCGCGTCGGCGTCTCGCGCAGGCTCCCGACCCCGACTGATTGACCGGTGGCGTCGTGGACGTCGCCTGCGCCGGCCAAGGCGTCCCCCGCTGGTAGCAGCGGCTGTTCCCGATTCGCGGTGTTCGGGCTGGCACGGCTCGCTACCCACGTGGAGCTCAGCCGCGCCGCCCCCCGCGCCCTCGACAGCCCGGTCCCGCGCGAGCAGGTGCAGCTTGACGGCGAACTCGGGGTCGGGTGCCACCGTCGCCACCTCGGTGTGCAGCAGTTGGACCACGCGCTCTCCGCTGCAACCAGCTGCTCGGCGGTGGAGCTCCAGCACACAGAAAACTCCGCTGAGCGTCCACGCGGCGACTGCCATCAACGGGATGACCGGGTCCAGGTGGTCGACGTGCTGCGGCGCCGGCGGTACAGGAGGCCCGCCCGCTGGAAGACGTTGACGTGCGGGAGCAGGCCGGCGACCCGGCCACCTCGGCGGCTAGCGCGGCGGGCTGTTCTTCGCCCAGGACGGCCACCGCCTCCACCAGCACCCTCGCTCCCCGGTCAAGCTGCTCGCGGGGTTGCGGATGTCGGCGAGCACTCGCCGGGTGGCGGATCAGGTGCCGGGCAATGCTCGGGGCAGCGCGAGCCCCGCCCCCTGGGCCGCTAGGGCGACGTCGGCTGCGCTCATGTGCGCCCAAGGGGCACCGGACGTCGTCTACGTCATCCAGGAGGCCGGCGACCGCATTGCTCTCATCGCTGTGCGCGGCGAGCATCACCGCCGAGGAGGAGACGGTGGTGGTGCACTGCTGCTGCCGCGATCCGGGGCGAGGCGGGGCCCGCAGGTCTGCGTCGTCGGCGAGGATCATGACCGGGAAGTACGGCCAACTGGTCATCGATGACGACAAGCCGGCGGTGACGACCCCCTCCCAAGCGCGAACACGTCGTCCTTCGAGTCGCGGTGCGCCTCGGGCGCCAGCTGGACGAGCGGGGCGAGGGCGCGACCGGCCTCATATTCCACTCCGCGCACCTGTCAGACGTCGACGCCTTCCGCCCGGACGCGCGTCCGGCGAGCGAGTGGAACCTGCGGACGGCCGTGCAGTCCGCGCCTGCTGTAGCCGTTGGCATGCGGCAGCACCGGTTCGAACGCATCGTCAACATCAGCCGCGCCGCCCTCTGCGGTGGTCGGCACCGACGGAGTCATCTCGAGCCAGTGGTGGGAGAGCAGCCGCAGCTGCGATGAATTATCAGTTCGTTGTCGAGTGCGGCATGCATCAGTGGAGACGCCCCGCCTATGAGGTGCTCAACGGCCATCTGGCCGAGGCGCTGGATGGGTTGAGCGACCACCGTCAGGGAAGGGGAAGCGTGCTGCCCGGCCCTTGTCCCGTCCACGGCGATGACGGCCAGATCACCCGGAAGGCTTGCGCCGTGGTTGCTCAGAGCGTGCATGAGCCCCATGGCCTGCACGTCCGAGGAGACGAGCACGGCGGTCGGAGGAACGTGCAGCGACTGCCACCACCGCGCAGCGTCAGCCCCCCCGGCATACGAGAAGGGCACTCGGGTGCGTGGGCCGGGAGTCAGGCCGCGCATCAGGAGGGCATGGCTCCAGCCTTCCTGACGGGCGTCTGAGACGCCATGACCTGGGCCGCCGACGAAGCCGACGATGCTGTGGCCATGCCAGAGGAGGTGCCGAGTGCCGGTGGAGGCACCGCTCCGGTTGTCGGAGCGGATGGTGGAGACCGGGCTGGCGTCGGGGGAGCGGTCGAGAGCTACGACAGGGATCCGCAGTCCGGTCAGAGCGCTGAGGTCCTGCTGCTCCGACGCCGACACCAGCACCAGGCCGTCGATCCTGCGTTCAGCGAGGCTGGTGATGTATCTGCGTTCCCGTTCGAGGTCATCGGCGCTGTTGCAAACCAGGACCGCGAAGCCCTTGTCGTACGCAGCGTCCTCGACGGCGCGTGCAAGTTCGGCGAAGAAGGGGTTGGACGAGTCCGGTACTACCAGCCCCAGCGTCTGGGTCCGCCCCACTCGCAAGGAGCGGGCGAGCCCGTCACGGCGGTAGTCGAGGTGGCGCACAGCTTCCAAGACCCTGGCCCGGGCGGCGGCTGAGACAGGGCGCGGTCCGTCGTTGAGGACGTAGGAGACGACGGCTGGTGAAACTCCTGCATGGCGCGCCACGTCGTTGCGGGTGACCGCCACCGCTCGTTGACCTCCTCTGCCTGGGTGGACCGTGACCCGGGTGTGGGGCGGTGCGTGCACCGCCCCACACCCGGTCGCGCCTCAGCTGGTGCGGCGGAGGGTCTTGTCCAGGGCCTCCTTGGTGAGGGCGTAGGGGTGCTCCGGGACGTCGAACTGGGACACTGTGCTGTCGTTGCGCTCGATGCCAAGGGCGTCGAAGAGGAGCCCTCGAGCGCGCTTGTCGTTCTCGGACTCCTGGATGGCGTACTTCAGCACGTCGTCGATGACGCCTTCGGGGACGACGATGGCGCCGTCGCCGTCGGCGACGATGAGGTCACCGGGGTTGACAATCTGTCCGCCGATCTCGACGGGAACGGTGTGGCCGCCCCACTCCACACGTCCCTGGTACATGGGCTGCACCACCCATCGCGACCAGACCGGCAGGTGCTTGGACTCCAGGGTCTCATCGGTGTCGCGGGCGCCACCGTTGGTCAGGCAGCCACGGGCACCGAGGGCGGCCCAGATCATGGAGTCCATGGAGCCCACGGCGGGGGTGGGGGTGTTGCAGGTGTCCACGACCAGGAAGGTGCTCTCGTCGATGAGCGTGGACATGTCGTTGGCGAAGACCTGGCCGTACCAGTACTCATAGGCCCACTTGGTGTACTCGTCCGGGGTCAGGTCGGGGACCTTCTGCTGGGTGGGGATGTGGCGCATCGTGTGGGCGAAGCCCGCGGACTTGGTGCGCCACAGGGGCCGGATCTCGGGGGAGACGGTGCCGAAGTGGTGCAGGCCCACCCAGTCGAGTCCGTCGCGGATGTCGGTGACCCGCAGCTTGCTGACGGTGTCGAGGATCTGCTTCTTCTGGCTGCTGTCGAGTGCCATGGAGGTCTAACCTTCTCTCGCTCGTGCGTTCAGTGACTTCGCTTCGTCGTGGTGTCGGACGAGGGGACTGCTCGTGCGGGGGAGCGGGGTTTATCGACCCCCTTCCGGTCGGCCGTCGTGGACCCTGACCGGTCCACGCGCGGCCGCCGCTTCCATGTCGGTGAGCTGAGCGACGCGGCGCCGTACCGCGTCGCCGGTCTCGAAGGTGGCGCCGAGGAAGGCGTCCACCGCGTCGATGGCGATCTTCGAGCCGACCACCCAGGCACCGAGGCAGGCAACGTTGACGTCGTCGTGCTCGACGCCCTGGCGGGCTACGTAGGTGTCATGAATGACCGCCGCGCGAACGCCGGGCACCTTGTTCGCGGCGATGGCGGCACCGACGCCGCTACCGCACACGAGGATGCCTCGTTCCACCTGGCCGCTGATGACTAGCTCGGTGACGCGCTGGGTCATCAGGGGGAAGTCCACCTCGTCATCGTTCTGGGTGCCGACGTCGACCACGTCGTGGCCGGCGGCGCGCAGGTGCGCAAGGACGGTGGGCTTGAGAGCGAAGCCGGCGTGGTCGTTGGACAGAGCGATGCGCATGCGTGGTACCTCCTGGTTTCTGTAGGCGTTGAGAGGGCGTTGGCTCAGCCCTTGAGCCCACTGGTGGCGATGCCTTCGACCAGCAGCCGCTGGAAGGCGATGAAGGCGCCCAGCACCGGCAGCAGCGAGACGACGGACATCGCAAACAGGGCTCCGAAGGCGGAGTAGGAGGTCGCATCGATGAAGGACCGCAGCGCCAGGGGCACGGTGTAGAGCTCGGTGTTGGTCAGGTAGATCAGCGGGGTGAAGAAGTCGTTCCAGGTGTAGATGAACGTGAAGATCGCCGTGGTGGCCAAGGCCGGCTTGGACAGCGGCAGAATCACCTTCCAGAAGATCCGCAGGTGCCCGCAGCCGTCGATGCGGGCCGCCTCGTCAAGTTCTCGGGGGATTGCGCGGAAGAACTGCACCAGCAGGAAGACGAAGAAGGCGTCGGTGGCCAGCAGCTTGGGCACCACGAACGGCAGGTAGGTGTTCAGCCAGTCCAGTTCGCGGAAGAGCACGTACTGGGGGATGAGGATGACGTGGTGGGGCAGCATCAGCGTTCCGAGCATGATCGCGAAGAAGACTCGGCGACCTCGGAACCGGATGCGGGCGAAGGCGTAGGCGGTCACCGAGCAGGCGGCGAGGTTGGCGATGACGCAGAGGCCGGCTACGAGCAGGGAGTTCAGGATGAAGCGCCAGAACGGGGTGCCGGAGATGCCGGCCCAGCCCTGGGCGTAGCCGTCCAGGGTGAAGAACTGTCCAGGCCACAGGCCCGGGTCGGCGATCTGGCTGTCCTCGCGAAAGGAGGCGCCGATCATCCAGGCGAGCGGGTAGAACATGACCGAGGCCATGGCGATCAGTAGTAGGTGGCGGTGGAACTGACGTTTGCTGACCGGGCGCTCTCGGCGGCGAGCTGGCTGCGGCGGAGCAGTGGGACCCGGGGTGGGGGGACCTTCGGTGAGGGTGGTCATGACTCGTCTCCGTAGAAGACCAGGCGGCGGCTGGCGCCGAAGAGGAGGGCGGCCACGACGGCGCTGATGAGCAGCAGTACCCAGCCCAGCGCCGAGGCGTATCCCATGTCGAAGTCGACGAACCCGCGCTGGTAGAGGTAAAGCGTGTAGAACAGCGTTGAGTCCGCAGGGCCGCCGGTGCCGTTGCTGACGACGTAGGCGGTGTTGAACGCCTGGAACGCCGCGACGATGTTCATCAGCAGGTTGAAGAGGATCACCGGACTGAGCATCGGCAGGGTGATGGACAAGAACCGTCGCGCGGGTCCGGCACCGTCGACCATCGCGGCCTCGTACAGCTCGGTGGGTACTTGCCGCAGTCCCGCCAGGTAGATGATCATCGCGGCGCCGAACTGCCAGACGTTGAGCAGGATAAGGGTGCTCAACGCGGTGGACGGAGTGGTGATCCAGGCGAAGTCGCTGTCGATGCCCAGCGAGCCCAGGGCGCTGTTGAGCAGGCCGTTGCCTTGAAAGATGGAGCGCCACAGGATGGCGATGGCGACGCTGCCACCGATGAGGGAGGGCACGTAGAACAGCGCCCGGTAGATCGTGAGGCCGCGGATGCCCTTGTTGAGGCTGGTGGCCAGGAACAGGGCGAAGACCTGGACCAGGGGGACTGAGACAACCAGGTAGGTCAGGGTGACCTCCAGCGCCGCCAGGAAGCGGTCGTCACCGGTGAACATCCGCTGGTAGTTCTCCACCCCGACGAACTCTGGGTCGCTGAGCAACGAGTAGTCGGTGAAGGACAGGTACAGCGAGACGATCATCGGGCCGCCGATGATGAAGGCGAAGCCCAGGAGCCACGGCGTCATGAAGGCGTAGCCGGCGAGGTTCTCGCGCAGGGCTCTCTTGTTCGAGCGTGCTGTCGGCTCAGGAGGAGTGCGGGGCACCGCCTCGTGCGGAGCGCTGGTGGTGGTCATGGTGTTGGCCCCTCGATCAGCCGAGCGCGTCGTTCGCCGCGGCGAAGAAGGCCGTCACGGCGTCGTCGACGGAGGTGTTGCCGAAGGCTGCGGCTTCGTACTGCCGCAGCAGCTCGGTTGTCACGGTGCCCAAGCCGGTGGGGTAGGTCGAGGTGGTGACGTCACCGGAGTCGGTGAGAGTGCGCAAGATGGTGACGTTCTGCTTGACGCCCTCGGGGATCTGGGGGTCGGCTAGTAGGGCGTCCTGTGCCGCGGTGTTGGTGAGGATGCCGTTGTCGGACTGGAAGGCCAGTGCGGCGTCGGTGTCGTTGGCGAAGTGATTTATGTAGGCGGCTGCGGTGGGGATGTTGTCGCACTCGCTGGAGATGGACAGTCCGTTGGACCCCAGGACGTTAGCCGACTCAGAGGGGTCCTCGCTCGGCATGGACACTTCGGGCACCTTGGTTGCCTGTCCGCTACCAGAGAGCGCCTGCTCCATCACGTACAGATGGGGGATGTCTCGAGTACCGCTGGCAGCCTTGCGCTGGGCGATGGGGGTGAGCTCCAGTGCGCCGTTCTGCTCCGGGATGGAGGAGGCCGGCAGGGCCACACCTTCGTTCTGGAGGGCGATCCAGTACTCGAAGAACTCCTTGAGGTCGTCCTCGGAGAAGGCCAAGCCGTCCTCGTCGAACATCGTGCCGCCGTGACCGATCACCCAGGAGGTGAGGGTGAACATGTTGCCGCCTTCGTTCTCGGCGGCGTAGACACCGTCTGGCAGCTTGGGCTGGAGCTCTCGGAGCCACTGCGCCCACTGCTCCCAGGTCATGTCGTCCGTCGGTGCCGGCGCACCGGCATCAGTAACCAACTGCTCGTTGTAACCCATGACGCGGACGAAGGTGCCGGTCGGGATCATGAACTGCTTCCCGTCGATCTGGCCAGCAGTCAGAACGTCCTCTGGAATGCCTGCAGTGTCGATCTGCCCGGATGCGATGAGGTCGTCCAGCGGACGCAATGTTTCGTTCTCGGCGTACTGAGACAAGAACGTCGACTGACTACCCGTGACGCAAGCCAGATCACCACCAGCAGCCCGCACCGTGAGCCTCTCGACGTAGGCGAAGTAATCGGCCACCTCGGGGTCGATGGTGGCGCCGGGGTTTGCCTCTTCAAACTGTTCGATGACCGTGGCGACCTTCTCGGCGCGTGCGGGCGTGCCCCAGAAGCTGTAACCGACCGTTCCCTCGATGGGGCCGTCGATGCCGCCTGACCCGCCGGATGACGAGCAGGCTGTCAGGGCTAGCGCCGCAGTGCAGGTCGCGGACAGGGCCAAAGTCAGACGTGATGTGCTGCGCTTCATCGCCGGTGCTCCTCATCGAGTGGCTGAGTTGGTGCGGTGGTCTTGCTCGGTGCAGCTGGCTGTCGGACTTCTCGGACGCGGGCCGGTCGACGTTACGCAGACTCGGCGGCCGTCCTCATGAACTCAAGCGCGATCGGTTGAGCCCCGCGGCGTCCGACGGAGGCGGCAGCTGCTGTCGACGCACGGCGCATCGCCGCGGGGAGCGAGCCGTAAGAAGGTCCTGAAGTCAGTAGGGCGGCGGCGAGCGTGCCGACGAAGACGTCACCCGCGCCGGTGGTGTCCACGACGTCGTCCACGTGGTCAGCGCTGACACGATGGCTGTCACCGTCAGGGGTTGCGGCAAGCGAGCCGCGACCTCCTCGCGTCACCACGCAGGCCGTCCCCAACAGCGCAGTGCACGCGGTCGCCGCATCGTCTCCGGCCGCCCGGCCCAGCGCGTCGGCAGCCTCGTGCTCGTTGAGGACGATGAGCCAGGCGCTACGCAGCGACTCGGGTGAGAGCACGGTGAAGGGGGCCAGGTTCACGACCGCCCGCAGTCCACGAGTGGCGGCACCGGCGATGACGCTGTCGACGAGGTGGGCGGGGATCTCGCACTGCGTCACCACGAGGTCTTCGTGATCGCAGGTATCGAGCACCTCGTTGACGCGGGCCTCAGTGAGTGCCGCGCTGGCGCCGATGTCGACGACGATCTGGTTCGAGCCTCGCTGGTCGACTAGGACGACGGCGACACCAGTGGCTGAGGTCTGCGAGGTGATGGCTTCAGAGAGGTCCACGCCAGCCTCGGTCAACCCGCGTCGCACACGGCGGCCGCGGTCGTCGTCGCCCAAGACACCCGCGAAGGACGTCCGTGCTCCGGCTGCGGCCGAGGCTGCTGCCTGGTTGGCTCCCTTGCCGCCGCACCCGTGGAAGCGGTCGTGCGACAACGCCGTCTCGCCGGCCCGCGGAAGCTCTGCGACGCAGAGGGTCAGATCCTCGTGAGCGGCGCCGAAGACAACGACGCGCGCTGGGGGCGACGCGTGTCTCGTCATCGAAGACCTCCTTTGGTCTACTCGTGTAGAACATTGTCTACACGAGTAGAACGTGATTGCGCAAGGGGCACCGAGGGAGCGGTTCGCGCTCGTGCGGCCGCTATGCGGGACTGCTGGCCCTGGAAGCCCTACCAGTTGAAGAAACTGTCGAACGACCATGGAGGCCAGAGCCAGCGGTGACACAGCGCACCGCGCATACCCTGCAGGCGACGGGCACCGTGGACAGGTCGACCGCTCATCATGGAGTGGTGCGCCTGGCGCGACGGCTTGATCTGTTTTCCGTCGCTGCCGGTGGCCCCGTCGCCCTGGCGGGAAGCCCATCCTTTGCGAGCCTCCGGGGTCTGAGTGACAACCCTGCTGGTTCGGCCGCGCAGCTACCCCTGCTGCCTCGGGCTCGCCGCTGGTTCACACTGGAAAGCTCCTGAGTCGTTGTGCACGGGGCGACGACGGGGCGACGACGGGGCGGTCAAGGCAGGGCTAACCGCGGCCTAGCGCGCGGCATTTACCGCGAGGTCCTCGCTGTGTCAGCTGGGGTCAGTCCTCATGGCTGCACGGACTCGACCAACGTGTCTGGGCAGAACAACTAGCGCTGACCCTCCGCCGGGACCGGTGGAGCTCACTCGAGTCCGATGGACCGCACTGCCGTTACTTCGCCGTCAGCGCCCGAGTGCGTCCCCGGAGGTAACGGTTCCCGTCCCGCACCCGCATGACTCGCGCAACACCAGCTCGAAGTCGGCGACGTCCACCCATCTCACGACCTCGTCACCTTCCTGAAGGACAACGTCGACCGCCGCACGAGCGATGTCCACATTGGGCTGCTTGACTGACGTCAACGACGGCACCAAGAGGGGCGCTAGCGGTGTGGCGTCCAGCGAGACCACCGCGACGTCCTCGGGAACTCGGCGACCCAGTTCATGGAGCCGACGCAGTGCCCCCATGGCCAGCACGTCCGAGTCGATCACGATCGCTGGGTGCAGGCTGCCGCGGTCAAGAAGCTCATCTATCGCCCGCGCACCCTCTTGCGGGGAGGGGCGCGTCGCAACGGCATCTGAGTCGTCGGCGATGACGCCGGCGCGCTGCAGCGCATCGGTCCATCCCTGGCGCCGCCGTGAACTCGCCACCATTTGGGCTTCCCCGGTGATGAGATTGATGCGTCGATGTCCGTGGCCGAGCAGATGCTCGGTGGCGAGTCCAGAGCTCTGGATGGCGAACTGGGGCCGGTCGACAACGACCGCGGGGATGCCCAGCCGCCGCAGCCATCCGAAGTCTTGGGACGGGTCGACGCTCATGAGCATCAAGCCGTCCACGCGGCGGTCCGCCAGTGTCGCCAGCTGGCTGCGTTCGAGCTCAACGCTGTAATTAGAGTGAGCGACCAACAGCTGCAGGTTTCGAGCGGTCACCTGCGCGGACACCTCTTGGGTCATCTGCCCGAAGTAGGGGAGGGCGATGTCTGGCACGACGAGGCCCAACGAGTGGCTCCGGCCGAGGCGGAGGCTCCTTGCCACGGCGTCGCGCCGATAGCCAAGTTCCTCGATCGCTGCGAGCACCCGGTCTCGAGCGTTGGATGACACCGGGCGCGGGCCGTCGTTGAGGACGTATGACACGACGGCAGTGGACACGCCTGCCCTCTTCGCCACATCGCTGCGTGTTACCGACACCATCGCACTGTATGTCTGGGGCGACGAGAACGAGGTCTACGGCTGACGCCAGTCGCTCGGCGCTCAGGCGCAAGAGCATGTGCACGAACCGTCTGCCGGCAACCTTGACGACGTCGGCACCGATGTCGAACATGGTCCGTGGGTCTCGCCAGCGGCAGGCGGGAAGGTGCGACAGGCGAAAGGGTCCACGATCGGAAGCCCCGTGCACCCGACCTCACGGATCCGGACCGATGCAGTGGTCCAGGCAAAGGCCGCTGCACTTCGGTCTCCCAAGTGGCGGAGATCATCAGCCCTCACATGATCCTGGTTGCCAGGTCCTGCCGTCCCCTCCAGTGGACGAAGGCTTAGCGGTTGCTCATATCGCAGGAGTCGGAGCACTGCTCCGGCGGACCGCCAGCCGGGAACCCACAAATTAAAAATGTCGAACTGGAGTGCGTGCTCGTCAAGCGAGGTGGTCTCTTCGCGACATCCGTCAGATGGTTCGTCTGGGTTTATAGCCACGCAACTCGACGAGCCGCGGGGCCTTGGCAGCCAGACCTTCTTGCTGAGCGCCGAGAGCCGCTCACTTCTGCACCGGCCATACAGCCCCAGCGCTAGTGGATCGCCGACTGGCAGGAGCGAAGGCTCGACGCCGTGCGACCGGACACTAACCCCGCCGACGCCGGGTGGGTGCCCGCGTCCTCGTGCCGTTGGCGGCCCTAGGGCTGATGTCAGACACCGGCGACTCCACACATAGCCCGGGCGCCGGGTTCATTTCGGTGAACGCCCCTAACCAGACTGCTGCGGAGTCATGGTTGGTCGGGCTACGTGCGGTCTCGACGAGACCAATGCCATGCACCGGAGCATCGTCCCGTGGCGCCTCGACCCGGTGAACAAGCAGCCGAACGCCGCCGGGCTCACCTCCGACGCCACGCCCGCGATGCGCTCATGCCGGTGCTGCATGACCTGCAGGTCGTGCTCGTGGCCGGGCACAACGCCCAGCGCGGCTGGCAGAGGCACATTGAGAGCGCTCGCCAAGCCGCAGCGATCGATGTGCCGTCCCTCGCCGCTGGCGATGACGCAACCGGGCACACTTGATGTGCGCCTGGCGGGAGGCCCCTGGTGAGGGCCTTGGTGGGCTGACGACGCTGCGGAAGCGAGATCAGCTACCGCCCCATGATCTCTGCTCGGTTACCTGACGAGCGTCAGCAGTGACAGGACCGCAGCGCCGAGAGCCGCCCCGGACGTCACCTGCGCTGGGGTGTGATCTCGCAAAACGACGCGTCCCCACGAGACCGCGACCACCGCGACACCGGCCAACAGCGCCCAGGGACCAGTGACGACGACGAGAGCCGTCACCGTCCCGGCCGCCACCGCAGAGTGCATCGATATCTTCCAAAACTTCGAAATCACCAGGCAGGCGAGGACCAGCAACACCTCCCCGGCCAGCAGCCAGACCAGCAGCGGCGGCGCCGCAAGGAGCATCAGCACCGAGATGCCCGCCGCCAGGCAGAGCAGGACGGCCACCAGCACCTTGGGGCGGTCCTCTCGGCGGGAAACGTGACGGTCAGTCGCCCCACCGGTGCGGACCAGCCAGGCGATGTAGGCGTAGGGCAGCCCGATGGCGAAGACCGCGCCCAGCAGTCCCAGGCCCGCGCCGCGCCATGTGTTGGAGTCGCTGAGCGCCCCGACGGCCACGGGGCAGACCACGCCGACGACCGATGGGGCCAGCACCTCGGTGAAGAGCCGCGCCAGCCGTAAGCGCAGCGTGCCGCCGCTCTCATCGTCGGAGGTCCTCGCGGCGACGTCCACCTGTTCAGTCATGGTGTGGCCCCTCTCCGCCGATCAGTGACATGCCGACGCGCCTGCCGGCGGCGCACTCGGTACCGGTGGGCCACCTTGGTCCACCAGGCCACTTCTTGCTCGACGGTCGCCGCCGTCGGAGGCACCGGGATGGTCTTCTCCGGCACCGGCCCCCCTGCAGACTCGGCCACGACGACCTCGGCCAGCGCGCTCGCCGCCCGGTCGGCCTCGACGTCGGACGCCTTCGGTGACGCCAGGGCGGCGGGCGCCACCTGCCTGACGGTCACGGACCGGCCGCCCAGGATCCGCACGGCATCGAGCAGCTCGATGACGCGCCGGTAGAGCCGCCAGGCACCGGTACGGACGGCCAAGACCTCTCGGACCGGCCCCGGGTCTGGATCCAGCGCGACCGAGGGTCGCAGGCGCACCAGGTCCCTCCACAGCGGGTAGAGGCGGACGCTCTTGGCGTGGGCCGTCAGCCCGTCCGACGTCGCACGGGCCCGGGCCACTGCCGCCAGCCACAGGGTCCCTGCGACGAGCAGCACGCTGGCGACCGCAGCGAGGACCGCGCCCGGCCAAGCCAGCGCCGACAGCACGGAGGAACGGTCAGCGACGACCGCGCCGAGCCCCACCACGCGCAGCACCACGTAGAGGCAGCCCGAAGCAGCGCCAAAGGTGATCAGCCAGCCGCTGGTTGCCAGATGACCGGCCATGGTCGCGCGCATCCGCCATCCGAGCCGCAGCAGCTCAGCGAAGGCACCGCCGACGAAGGCGATGAAGACCATCGTGTAGACGCTCACCGCGGGCACCTCGGCGAAAATCACCATGTACGACTGGACCTGCTGCCCTCGAGGCCCGAGCGCGAAGCAGATCCACAGGCCGAGGACGGCGACCGCCAGCCACGTCCTCCGCCGTCGGGCCCAGCCCCACCGCCGTCGCCCCTCATCCGAAACGTCCGCGCTGACCCCCGCGCGGATGGCGAAGTGACCGACCATCCCCAGGATGCCGACCGCGCAGGCCATCAGGGCGCTGCGGGCGATGGGCTCGCCGATGTTCGCCACACCCGTCAGGCGCATTAGCGCCGCGTAGACCGGATTGACCAAGGCCGTCGTCCCCACGGCGAGCCCCGACAGCGCGAGGGCGAGGCCCTGGCGGTCACGCCGGCTCCCGGGCAGCAAGTCCCGTGCACGGAGCAGAGCAGCGAGGCCGACGAATGCGGCCACCGCGGGGATCGCGTACGTCGAGACGACGTCGGCGAGGCTCACCGGACGTCTCGACGGCGGGAGCCGAACGTTGCCGTCAGGTCTGCTGCCCGCCGACGAGTGTCGTCGGCCATGCCCGTGAGGGCGTCAGCAGCCGGGTCGGCGGAGAGCTGCAGCAGCATCGAGGCGAATACCTCGGCCTCGCGCTCCTCGGCCTCGGAGTACTCCTTGCGCGCTAGCGTCCGCCGCACTTTCGCCGGATCCAGGAGGGGGAACAGCGCGGCGAGCACATCGGGAGCTAGCACCTCGTCGTGACCGTGCCCGAACGCGATGTGCGCGAGCTCGTGGGCGATGACGTGCTCCAGGTGCAGACCCGTCAGCGCGTCGTCGTAGAAGACGGTGTCGGCATCGTCCGTGCCGATCCAGAACCCGGACATCTCCCCGAGGCGGGGGTGGGCCACGAGGCGGATCGGGCGGTCACGCTGACGGCTCAACTGGTCGGCGAGCTCCTTGGCGCTCGTAGGGCCGTCGATGCCGAGGTCGGCCAGGAGGCGGGCACAGCGAGCACGTACGACGCCCAGCCGCACCCGGCCACCCCTCTCACTTGGGGGCGCGGCTCCTCGACGCCCGCTCCGAGGTCGCGCCGTCGGCCTCTGAGCCGTCCGCGCCCTCAGGCAGGCCCTCCAGGGCACGCACCCGATCGATCATGTCCACGATGGTCCCCAGGCTCTCCGTGGAGAGGCCCGAGGCCCGCATGGCGATCTTGCGTACCCCGGCGTCGCGCATGGCCGCAACCACAGCGAGCTGCTCGTTGACGGCCTTGGAGACCTCGTCGTCGAAGAAGTAGGCCGCCGGCACGCCGAAGAAGGAGGCGAGTGCCTCCAGGTGCTTCATCGTCGGGTTGTCGCGCTTGCCGTTGCGCAGCATCCAGACGTACGCAGCGCTGATGGTCGGCCCCCCAGCGTCACGGATCTCACTGGCGACCTGCTCGTAGGTGTACTCACCGCGCGAGGTGCGGACGGTCGTGAACAGGTGGTCGACCTTCTCGGCCAGGCTCCGCGAAGATCCACCGTTCGGAGCAGCGCCTTCCGCGGCGATGTCGACGTCGGCGTTGACCGCGTCCTCGGCCACGTCCTGCCCCTCTCAGCCCTGCAACGGCACTCAGGCGCACTGGTCGTGCGCCCCGCGTCTTGACAGCGGTTCACATGGGCATAGCATCTGGAGCGTCATCACAACTCATGTAAATGACGGGGAGCCGGACACCAACCCGGGCGCCGGTTCGCACCGCCACCCCTGCATCCACACCCACCGACGAGACACCGGTGGGCATCGATCCATCCACAGTGCCGCCTCTGCGCAGATGCGTCGAGAGCGACACCTCAAGGCTATCCGCATGGGGGTGACCGACCGTGAGCACAGCGACCACCTTGACGACGACGTGGACCGCGGTGGCCGCGCTCGGCCTGATTTCCGCCGTGGTCCTGGTCGGGGGGGCGATGAGCCTGGACGCCACTCAGGTGGACGGCCCGCCCGCAGGGGCGGTCTCCGACACCGGCGACGCCGTTCCCTTCACCGGCGTGAGCGGCGGCTGCACGATCTCCGACCCCACCGGGACCGGGGGCTGCGTCACGCCGGCCACCGCTTGGCTGCTGCAGCAGGCCAGCGCCCACTTCGGACGCCAGCCCACCAGCTGCTGGGACGCCCACGCCTGGAACCCGACGTCCGACCACCCCAAGGGGCGCGGGTGTGACGTCACGTTCGGGACGGCGGGTCGCTTCCCGGACGTGACGGACAAGGCGGCCGGCTGGACGTTCGCCAGTTGGCTCGTGGCCAACGCGCGGGCGCTGCGGGTCTCCTACGTGATCTGGCAGGGCCGGATCTGGTCCACGGCCCGCGCTGACGAGGGCTGGCGGGCGTACACCGGCGGTGGCGTCTACGACCCCACCAGCCCGGTCGGCGGCCACTACGACCACGTTCACGTGTCGGTGCTGCCGTGAACGCTGACGCCCGACCACCCAGCCCTTTGACGGGGGCTCGACCAGCGGAGGCACCGTGTCGACCATGACGCTCACGGAGGAGCAGGTCCGCACCCTGCCGCCGGTCGTCGACGTGCCAACCGCAGCAGCGGTTCTCGGCGTCAGCAGGGCGACGGCGTACCGCCTCATCGCTTCCGGCAACTGGCCCACCCCCGTGCTCAAGCTCGGGCAGTACCGCATCCAGCGCACCGCGCTGCTCAAGGTCCTCGGGCTCGAGCCATGAAGGCAGGAACGGTCCGCCAGAGACACGTCAAGGCGTGTCCGCCGGCCGTCGACGGACGACGACCGGGTCACCGCTGCCGGGGCCCGTGGGAGTACGTCATCGACCTCGGGCTCGACGGCACCGGCCGCCGCCGCCAGCGCTTCAAGAGCGGCTTCCCGACCAAGGCGGCAGCCTCAGCGGCCCTCCGTGAGCTGCGTGAGGCCCTCGATGGCGGCGTCCACGTCTCCGACACGACGCTGGGGGAGTACCTCGACCGCTGGCTGCAGGGAAAGCACAAGCTCCGCCCCAGCACCCGCGCCGCGTACGAGTCGCACGTCGAGCTCTACCTCAAGCCCCACCTCGGGCACGTGCAGCTGCTCGAGCTGCGCGCGCACCACCTCGACCGCTTCTACGCGGCGATCAGCACGGGAGCACGTGGTCGGTCGCTCAGCGCCTCGACGGTGCGCCGGGTGCACGCCACCCTCCGCTCGGCGCTGAACAGCGCCGTCCAGCGCCGGCTCCTGCCGCACAACCCCGCGGTGCAGGTCGAGCTGCCCGCCGAGTCGCCGAAGCGACCCGAGCCCTGGACCGCGCAGGAGTGCGCGATCTTCCTGAAGTCAGCGCGTGACGACCGCCTGTACGCGCTCTACCACCTGTATCTACTCGCCGGCTTGCGTCGCGGCGAGGGCGTTGGCCTCCGGTGGGGCTCGGTGAACCTCGACAAGCGCACGATCTCGGTGACCGAGCAGATCACCACGGTGGCCAATACGTCGCAGACCGGTGCGCCCAAGACGCGCAGCGGTGTGCGCCGCGTCCGGCTCGACGAGACCACCGTCGAGCTGCTTCGTGCGCATCGCGAGGCCCAGGCGGCCGAGCGGGCCCTGTGGGAGCTGCCCGAGGAGGAGAACGGCCTCGTCTTCACCCGGGACGACGGATCGGCCCTCCTGCCGGGCTTCGCCACCAAGCACTTCTACGTGCTGGCGCGCCGCGCAGGTCTGCGTCAGGTCCGTCTCCATGACCTGCGGCACACGAGCGCGAGCCTCGCGCTGGAGGCCGGCGTCGCGATGAAGGTCGTCTCCGAGCGCCTCGGGCACTCGTCCATCGCCATCACGGCGAACCTCTACACGCACGTCTACGACTCCGTCGCCCTCGACGGGGCGGACCGGTTGGCCGCCCTGCTGGCGGCGAGTGCCGGTGCAGATGTTGGCGAGATGTTGGCGTCGGGGGCCGGGAAAGCCTCCTCATGAGGTCCCGGGCCCCACCACGATCCGTCGCCCCGGTGACATCTTCCCTGCTCAGAGACTTGGACCCCGCGACGGGCGATCGGCGCCCCCGGCTGGATTCGAACCAGCGACCATCGGATTAGAAGTCCGGTGCTCTTCCGCTGAGCTACGAGGGCGGGCGGCGCGACCGCTCGCCCCCAGCCTAGGCGGCACCGCACCACCGCCGGCGGACGCCGGTGCACCCCCTGGTGGTGGCGGCTGTCGGCGCCGCCGGGCAGTCTGGCGCTGTGAGCACGTCGGCCACCGCACCCGCGACCGCGGCTCCCGCGGCCTCGGCGCTGCTGGAGCCGGTGGAGCACCTCCGCGACCTCGTCGCCCGCCTCGACCTGCCGCTGGACGCGGCCGGTGTCGAGCGCGCCCGCACCGAGCGCACGCAGCTGCTGGCCCAGCTCGACGACTACCTGCTCCCGCGCCTGCGCCGCCTCGACGCGCCGCTGCTCGCCGTCGTCGGCGGCTCGACGGGGGCGGGCAAGTCGACGCTGGTGAACAGCCTCGTGGGGGAGCAGGTGACCACCGCCGGGGTGCTGCGGCCGACCACCCGGTACCCGGTCCTGGTGCACGCCCCGGCAGACGCCGCGCACTTCGCCTCCGACGCGGTGCTGCCGGGTCTCGCGCGCTCCACCGGCGCGAGCGCCCCCGAGGTGGTCGGCGCCGAGGGGGCGGTCAGGGGCCTCCGCCTGGTGCAGGTGGAGGGGCAGCCGGCGGGCCTGGCCCTCCTCGACGCCCCCGACGTCGACTCCGTCGTCGAGTCCAACCGAGACCTCGCGGTCCAGCTGCTCGGCGCTGCCGACCTCTGGCTGTTCACCACCACGGCGGCGCGGTACGCCGATGCCGTCCCGTGGCAGGTGCTCAGCGCCGCGACGGAGCGGGGCACCGCCGTCGCCGTCGTCCTCGACAGGGTGCCGCGCGAGGCGGTGCAGGACGTCCGCACCGACCTGGCCCGGATGCTCGTCGAGGCGGGGCTGACCAGCGCGCCCCTGTTCACGGTGGTCGAGTCGCCGCTCCGGGGCGGGATGCTCCCGGCCGAGCAGACCGCGGCGCTGCGCCGCTGGCTGTCGAGCATCAGCGCCGACGCGCGCAGCCGCGACGTCGTGGTCAAGCGCACCCTCACGGGGGCCCTGGCCTCGCTGGCCACCCGGGTGCCGCGACTGGCCGAGGCCGCCGACGCGCAGGACGCCGAGGAGCGCTCCCTGCTCGCCGAGCTGCACGGCGCCTACGCCGACGCCACCGACGGCCTGCAGGAGCAGCTCTCCGACGGCACCCTGCTGCGCGGCGAGGTGCTCGCCCGGTGGCAGGAGTTCGTCGGCACGGGCGAGCTCTTCGCCAGCCTGCAGGCGGGGGTCGGCCGCGTGCGCGACCGGCTCGTCGCCACCGTCCGCCGCAAGCGGGCCCCGGCCGACCAGCTGGGCGAGGCCCTGGCCACCGGGGTCGCCGCCCTCGTCGTCGACGCCGCCGGACGGGCCCGCCAGAGCGCGCTGCTGCGCTGGCGGGCCCGTCCCTCCGGAGCCGCCGTGCTCGCCGGTGCCCCCGAGGGCGCCCGCGACCCGCGCCTGCCCGACTCCTTCGGCACCGACGCCGAGCGCCTCGTGCGCGACTGGCAGCAGCACGTGCTCGACCTCGTCCGCGCCGAGGGGGAGGGCAAGCGCAGCCGCGCCCTCGTCTACAGCCTCGGCGTCACCGGCGTCGGTGCCGTGCTGATGCTCGTCGTCTTCGCCGCCAGCGCCGGGCTGACCGGCGCCGAGGCGGGCATCGCCGCGGTCACCGCGGCCCTGGCCCAGCGCGTCCTGGAGGCCGCCTTCGGCGACCAGGCCGTGCGGCAGCTGGCGGCGGCGGCCCGTGCCGACCTCATCGCCCGCGTGGCCGCGCTGCTGCAGCGCGAGCACGACGCCCAGGCCGACCTCCTGCCCCTGCGCGACGCCGGCGACGCCGGATCCCCGCTGCGGCAGGCCGCCGCTGCGGTCGCGAGCGCCAGCGCCGCGGCCTCCCCGCGCGGGACGACGACGGCCACGCTCCCGGTGGTCCCGGCCGTCACCGGGACGCTGCCCGTGGTGCCGGCGGGCCAGGTCGAGCTCGACGGGGAGCCGCACGAGGAGCTGCACGGGGAGCTCGACGGGGAGCACCGCGCATGAGCGCCGGCACCACGACGGCCGGTGGACCCGGCACGGGAGGCAGGGCCGAGGAGCCGGACCTGCCCACCACCCCGCTGGGCACCGCCCTGGCCGAGCTCGAGCACGCCCTCGACGTCGGCGGCGACGCCCTCGACCCCGCAGCCGCGGCGTCGGCCCGTCACGCGCTCGACCGCGCTCGCGGCCGGCTCGCCAGCGACCCGGGCGCGAGCGTCGTCGCGCTCGCGGGGGCCACCGGCAGCGGCAAGTCGAGCCTGTTCAACGCCGTCGCCGGGCTCACCGTGGCGACGGTCGGGGTGCGCCGCCCCACCACCTCCCACCCCACCGCGTGCGTCTGGGGTGACGTGCCCGACGAGCTGCTCGACTGGCTGGAGGTGCCCCGCCGGCACCGCACCGAGCGCGTCAGCGAGCTCGACGCCGACGCCGAGGCCGTGCTCGAGGGCCTGGTGCTCCTCGACCTGCCCGACTACGACTCCACCACCGTCAGCAACCGGCTGCAGGTCGACCGCCTCGTCGAGATGGCCGACCTCGTCATCTGGGTCGCCGACCCGCAGAAGTACGCCGACGCCGCTCTCCACGACGGCTACCTGCGGCACCTCGCCGACCACCAGGACGTGGTCCTCGTGGTGCTCAACCAGGTCGACACCCTCGACGAGGCCTCCGCCGCCGTCTGCGAGGCCGACCTGCGCCGCCTCCTCGCCGCCGACGGCCTCGACCGGGTGCGCCTGCTGACGACGTCGGCGCGCACCGGCCAGGGGGTGGGCGCCCTCAGACGCGTCCTCACCGACCTCGTGCAGGCCCGGTCCGCGGCCCGGCGGCGCAGCGAGGCCGACGTCGCCGCGGCGCTGCGCGCCCTGGAGGGCTCCGTGGGAGAGGCCGAGCCCGACGTCGAGGAGACCGACGGCGCCGAGCAGCTCGTCGACGCGCTCGCGGTGGCCGCGGGGGTGCCCGCCATCACCGACGCCGTGCGGGGGAGCGAGGTCCGCGCCGGGCGGGCGCGCACCGGGTGGCCGTACACGCGGTGGCTCTCCAGGCTGCGCCCCGACCCGCTGAGGCGCCTGCACCTGGGGCTGGGCTCGGCCCCGCGAGACGCTGCGGGCGAGCTCGGCGCCGCGCCGTCGACGTCCCTGACCCGGACCTCGGTGCCCGTGCCGACGCCGTCGCAGCGGGCGCAGGTCTCGACGGCGGCCCGGCGGGTCGCCGACGCCGCCGCCGACCAGCTGCCCGCGCGCTGGGGCGACGAGGTCCGCACCGCTGCTGGTCCCGCCGAGGCCGACCTTGCCGACGCCCTCGACCAGGCCGTCCAGACCGTCCCGCTGGCCGCGCCGTCACCGCGCTGGTGGTCCGCCGCGGCGGCGCTGCAGCTGGTGCTCGCGCTGTGCGCAGCCGTCGGGGCGCTGTGGCTGCTGGCCCTCGGGGTGCTGGGCTGGTTGCAGCTGCCCGAGCCGCCGGTGCCCCGCGTGGGGCCGGCACCCGGGTCGGAGTACGCGGCGCTCGCCGTGCCGCTGCCGACGCTGCTGCTGCTCGGCGGAGTGCTGCTCGGCTGGTCGGTGGCGCTGGCGGCCGGACGGGTCGTGCGGAGGCGGGCCGAGCGGCTGCGCCGGGACCTGCGGGAGCGGTTGCGCGAGGCCGTCGCCGTCGTCGCCCGCGAGCAGCTCCTCGACGCCGTGGCCGACGTGCTCGACCGCCACCGGGAGACGAGGGAGTCGCTCGCCGCGGCGCAGTCGCAGCTGGTGGGCGCTCCGCCGGCGCGGTCCGGCTCGCGCCTCGGCCGCCTGGTGCGCCGCGGCCGCTGAGGCCCCTCAGCCGTGGCGGGCGAGCGAGGCCCGCAGCCCGGCGCGCACCGCGGGCCACTCGTGGGCCAGCACCGAGTAGACGCAGGTGTCGCGCAGCACGCCCCCGGGCCCGACCTGGTGGCTGCGCAGCACCCCGTCGAGCTTCGCGCCGAGCCGCTCGATGGCCGCCCGCGACTGCCGGTTGTGCCAGTGGGTGCGCAGCTCGACCGCGATGGCGTCACACGCCTCGAAGGCGTGCCCCAGGAGCAGCAGCTTCGCCTCGGAGTTGACCCCCGACCGCTGCGCCGACGCGGCGAGCCAGGTGCCACCCACCTCGGCGCGGCGGTTGGCCGTGTCCACGGCCCAGAAGTGCGTCGCGCCGACCAGCTGGCCGTCGGCGAGCCGGCGCACCACCCACGGGTTCCTGACGCCCTCCGCGTGCCAGGCGAGCCGCTGCGCGACGGCGTCGGCCATGCCCTCCGGCGACGGCACGGCGGTGTACCAGGCGCGCTCCAGGCCCCCCTCGGCGACGGCGGCGGCGAGCCCGTCGACGTGCTCGGCCGACAGCGGTTCGAGGCGCACGTGCGCTCCCTCGAGGACCACGGGCTCCAGCAGGGAGGTCGGTGCGCTCGTCACGGAGGCGGACCCTAGCGACGCCCCCCGCTCGGTCACCGCTGCGCCCACAGACCGGCCAGCGGGGGGCGCCGTCCACAGGCGGGGCGCTCGTGCCGTGGACGGGGACCTCCGGCGGCCAGGGTCGTCAGCAGGCGCCCGCGGCAGGCGGGCCGGTGGGAGGAGAGCTGTCGTGCCGAAGTCGACGTACACGGTCAGGGGCAACCTCGGGGCGGCGCCGGAGCTGCGCCACTCCCCGAGCGGGGTGCCGTGGGCCACCTTCAGCGTCTGCGAGACCGACCGCCGCCAGGACCCGCGCACCGGGGAGTGGCACGACGTCAGCTCCACCTGGTGGGACGTCACCTGCTTCCGGGCCCTGGCCGAGAACGTGGACCGTGCGCTGACCAAGGGCAGCCCCGTGGTGGTCCGGGGGACCCTCGAGCCCTCGGAGTGGACCAGCCGCGACGGCGTGGTGCACAAGAGCTTCCGCCTAGTGGCCGGGTGGGTCGCCTACGACCTCACCCGCCACCGCGTCGACGTCCGGCGCGTCGCGGAGCCCCCGGGCGGGGTGGAGGCCGGAGGGTGGGCCTCCCGCTCCGGGGCGCTGCCCGGCGGGCCCGAGGCCACCCGGTGGGACTCCGTGCCCCAGCAGCCGTCGGCGCCGTCGGGGGAGACCTTCGACACCCGGTCCCTGACGGACCACGACGACGGCGGCGCGCTCGCCGGCGGTGCGGCTGACCTCGACGACCTGACCGAGGAGGAGCTGGTCGACGCCGAAGGCGTGCTGCACCACCGCGGCGCCTGAGCCGGGCCGCGCGGGCGGGCGGGCGGTGGGGAGCGCCCCCGCCCGCCCCTAGGCTGGAGGTCATGGCGGAGTTCATCTACACCATGTACAAGGCCCGCAAGGCCCTCGGCGACAAGCTGATCCTCGACGACGTGACCATGTCGTTCTACCCCGGCGCGAAGATCGGCGTCGTCGGCCCGAACGGCGCCGGCAAGTCGACGATCCTCAAGATCATGGCCGGCCTCGACCAGCCCTCCAACGGCGAGGCCCGCCTCTCGCCGGGCTACTCGGTGGGCATCCTGCTGCAGGAGCCCCCGCTCGACGAGGACAAGACCGTCCTGGAGAACGTCCAGGAGGGCATGGGCGACCTCAAGCGCAAGGTCGACAGGTACAACGAGATCACCGCCTCCTTCGAGGACCCGGACGCCGACTTCGACGCCCTCATGAAGGAGATGGGTGACCTCCAGGAGGAGCTCGACCACGCCGGCGCGTGGGACATGGACTCCCAGCTCGAGCAGGCCATGGACGCGCTCCGCTGCCCCCCGGGCGACGCCGACGTGAAGGTCCTCTCCGGTGGTGAGCGCCGCCGCGTGGCGCTGTGCCGGCTGCTGCTGAGCCAGCCCGACCTGCTGCTCCTCGACGAGCCCACCAACCACCTCGACGCCGAGTCCGTCACCTGGCTCGAGCAGCACCTCGCGAGCTACCCCGGCGCCGTCCTCGCCGTCACCCACGACAGGTACTTCCTCGACAACGTCGCGCAGTGGATCGCCGAGGTCGACCGCGGCCGGCTGTACCCCTACGAGGGCAACTACTCCACCTACCTGGAGAAGAAGCGCGAGCGCCTGACGGTCCAGGGCAAGAAGGACCAGAAGCTGGCCAAGCGCCTCGCGGACGAGCTCGAGTGGGTCCGATCCAACGCCAAGGCCCGCCAGACCAAGTCGAAGTCGCGCCTGGCGCGCTACGAGGAGATGGCGGCCGAGGCCGACCGCACCCGCAAGCTCGACTTCGAGTCGATCCAGATCCCGCCGGGCCCGCGCCTGGGCTCGCAGGTCATCGAGGTCTCCGACCTCAAGAAGGGCTTCGGCGAGCGCGTGCTCATCGACGGCCTGAGCTTCACGCTGCCCCGCAACGGCATCGTCGGCGTCATCGGTCCGAACGGCGTCGGCAAGACCACGCTGTTCAAGACGATCGTGGGGCTGGAGGAGCCCGACGGCGGCCAGGTCCGCGTCGGGGAGACCGTCAAGGTCTCCTACGTCGACCAGAACCGCGGCGGCCTCGACCCCAACAAGTCGCTGTGGGAGGTCGTCTCCGACGGCCTCGACTACATGCAGGTCGGCAACGTCGAGGTGCCCTCGCGCGCCTACGTCTCGGCGTTCGGGTTCAAGGGGCCGGACCAGCAGAAGAAGGCCGGGGTGCTCTCCGGTGGTGAGCGCAACCGCCTCAACCTGGCCCTGACCCTCAAGCAGGGCGGCAACCTGCTGCTCCTCGACGAGCCCACCAACGACCTCGACGTCGAGACGCTCTCCTCCCTCGAGGACGCCCTGCTCGAGTTCCCGGGCTGCGCCGTGGTCATCAGCCACGACCGGTGGTTCCTCGACCGCGTCGCCACGCACATCCTCGCCTGGGAGGGCACCGAGGGCGACGAGGCGCAGTGGTACTGGTACGAGGGCAACTTCGAGGGCTACCACGAGAACAAGGTCGAGCGCCTCGGCGAGGACGCGGCGCGCCCGCACCGCGTCACCCACCGCCGCCTGACCCGCGACTGACCCGCTGACCCGTGGCTGCCGCCCGCACCGGCGCCCAGGCGCGCCTCACCGCCGCCTGGCACCGGGCGAGCGGCAGCTTCTGGGCCGTCCCGGCGGTCATGTGCCTGCTGGCCCTCGTGCTCTCGCAGGTGCTCGTCGCCGTCGACCACGCCCTGGGTCCCGGGTGGACACAGGGCGTGGGGCCGCTGGGCACCCGCTCGGGGCCCAGCGGCTCGCGCGACGTGCTGGGGGCGATCGCCGGCTCGATGCTCGGGGTCGCCTCCACCACGTTCTCCATCACCATCGCGGTGATGACGCTGACGTCGTCGTCGTACGGGCCTCACCTGGTGCGCAGCTTCATGGCCGACAGGGCCACCCACCTGGTGCTCGGCACGTTCGTCTCCACCAGCCTGTACGCGCTCCTGGTGCTGCGGTCGGTCACCTCCGAGGTCGACGGCACCGTGGCGTTCGTGCCGCACCTGGCGGTGCTGTTCGCCGTCGTGGCCGCCGTGGTCTGCATCGCGGTGCTGGTGTTCTTCATCCACCACGTCAGCGAGTCCGTGCAGGTGGTGACCCTCTCGCGTCGCGTCTGCGACCAGCTCCGCGACGCCGTCGCCAGGCTCTACCCCGAGGGCGCCGGGGACCCCGCCCCCCGGCGCGCAGAGCTGCCTCCGGGAGTGCACCGCGGTGACGACGGCCGGTTCACGGGCGAGGGCGGTGCACCTCCCGCGGTGGTGCGCGCCGGGGGGTGCGGTTACGTGGCCGAGGTGGCGCTCGTGGCCGTCGAGGGCATCGCCCAGCGCCGCGACGTCCTCGTGCGGGTGGCCGCCCGACCCGGGCGCTACGCCGTCGACAGGACGGTGCTCCTGGAGGTGCTGCCGGCCGAGCGGGCCGACGAGGGGCTGCTGCGCGAGCTGCGCGCCTGCGTCGACCTGGCGACCAGCCGTTCCGCCGCCCAGGACGTCGAGTTCGTCGTGCAGCAGCTGGTCGAGCTGATGTCCCGGGCGCTGTCGTCGGGCGTCAACGACCCGTACACGGCGATCACGGCGCTCGACGACCTGTCCGGTGGGCTCGTGCTGCTCGTGGGACGCCGCGTGCCCGCCGCCGAGCGCGCGGACGACGACGGCGTGGTGCGTCTCGTGGGTGACCCGGTGCACCCCGTGGAGCTCGTCGACCAGGTCTTCGACGCGCTGCGCGCCTACGCCACCACGACCCCGCTCGTGGTGCTGCACGCGGTCGCCGTCGCGGAGCGCCTCGACGACGCCGCCGTCGACCCCGCGGTGCGCGCCCGCGTCCGCGAGCAGCTGGCCCTCCTGGCGCAGGCGTACGAGGCGGCGGGACCGTCCGAGCACGACCTCGCCCGCCTGCGCCAGCGCCTCGCGTCCGTCGCCCCCCTCCCCGCGTGACCCCTGGACCGCACTCTCCGCGGAGAGTGCGGTCCGGGAGGTCCCTCGGCGCGCACTCTCCGCGGAGAGTGCGCAGGGGAGGGGGTCAGCGAGCGGGGGGCTCGGGCAGGCGGAGCATGCCCTCCTGGGCCACCGTCGCCACGAGCGTGCCGGCCCGGTCGTAGACCCTTGCCAGGCCCAGGCCGCGCGCTCCGGACGCCGACGGCGTCTCCTGCGCGAAGAGCAGCCACTCGTCGGCGCGGACGGGGCGGTGCCACCACAGGGCGTGGTCGAGGCTCGCGGCCTTGAGCCCCGGCGTCGCCCACGCCCCGCCGTGGCGGCGCAGCACCGGCTCCAGCACGGTCACGTCGCTGGCCCACGCGAGCACGGCCCGGTGCAGGGCCTGGTGCTCGGCGTGGTCGGGCAGGGGAGCCGTCACCCGCAGCCACACCGCCTGGTCTCCGGACGGCGCCGCGTCGTCGGCCCCGCGACGACGCGGCGGCAGGTACACGGCGTCGCCGACGTGCCGCACGTCGACCGGCCGCTCCTGGCCCCAGAACCTCGCCATCGGGTGGTCGAAGCGGCTCATCACCTCGCCGATGCTCGGCAGCTCCTCCGGGCCGGGGACCTCCGGCGGCGGCGCGGCGTGGTCCGCGCCGTCCTGCTGCTCCTGGAACGAGGCGATCATCGACAGGATCGGCGCGCCGTGCTGCAGCGCGTGCACCCGGCGGGCGCTGAACGAGCCGCCGTCGCGCAGCCGCTCGACGGAGAAGGTGATGTCCGTGGTCGGGTCGCCCGCGCGCAGGAAGTACCCGTGCATCGAGTGGACGGGACGGGCGGCGTCGACGGTGCGCGCCGCGGCCACCACCGCCTGCCCCAGCACCTGCCCGCCGAACACCCGGCCCCACGGGGCGTGCTCGTTGCCGCCGGTGAACAGGTCCTGCCCGGAGGCGTCGACGCCGTCGGCACGCAGGTCGAGCGCTTCCAGCAGCCCGAGCCCGGTGCGCGCCTGGTGGGTGGGGTGCTCCTGCGCATCGCTCACCCGGGCGACCCTAGGGCGCCCTCCGGCGGACCCCCAGCGGGGCGGCCGCCGCGGATGACGTCGAGGGAGGAGATGTGGCGCCGACGGCCCTGCAGGTGACGAGAGTGTTCTACTGTGCGAACTCCTAGTCCGACCAGTGAACCAGGTGGGTCGATGTCCGCGCTCGTCTTCCACAGCGGCCAGGTGGTGTCGTCCGACGGACGCCTGGACGTCGACCTGCTGGTCCGCGACGGGCGCGTGGTCGGTCACGGCGCGCGCGGCACCTACACCGCCGTCGACGCCGAGCAGGTCGACTGCACCGGACGGCTGCTGCTGCCGGGTGGTGTGGACACCCACACCCACCTGGAGCACCGGGTGGCCAGCGGGGCCACCCGCACCATCGACGGCTTCCACTCCGGCACCGTGGCGGCGGCGTGCGGTGGCACCACGACCGTCGTCGACTTCGTCCGCGCTCCCGCCGGCACCCCGGTCGACGAGGCCTTCTTCGCCCGGCGCGAGGCCGCCGAGGAGGCGTGCGTCGTGGACTTCGGCTTCCACCCGATCGTGCCGGCCACCGCCGGCGAGGACGACTCCTTCGTCCGGCTGCGCCGGCTCAGCGAGGACGAGGGGGTGGCCAGCTGGAAGTTCTTCATGGCCTACCCCGGCTCGATGGTCTCCGACGCGGTGCTGATCGAGGGGTTCCGCTCGGCGGCCGAGCTGGGCGTCCTGCCGATGGTGCACGCCGAGAACGGCCACATGGTCGCCGACGCCGTCGCCGGGCTCGTCGCTGCGGGCCGCACCGCCGAGCACGAGCACCTGCACGGCCACCCGGCCAGCTCCGAGGCCGAGGCGGTCAACCGGGCCGCCACCCTGGCCCGCCACGTCGGGGCGCCGCTGTTCGTGGTGCACGTGTCCGCGGCCGACGCCGCCCGCCAGGTGCGCGAGCACCGCGCCGCCGGCGCCCGCATCTGGGCGGAGACCTGCCCCCAGTACCTCGCCTCCAGCTACGAGCAGTACGAGGGGGCGGGTCTGCTGGCCGCAGGCCACATCTGCTCGCCGCCGATCCGCGAGGCCGCCAACGCCGAGGCGCTGTGGGTGGAGGTGTCCAACGGGACCATCGACACCGTCGGCACCGACCACGCCTCCTTCGCGCTGCGGACCGGCCCGGGGATGCTCCCCCAGAAGGACAGCGGCGGCGGTCTGTTCACGGGGGTGCCCAACGGCGTGCCCGGCGTGGAGGAGCGGCTGGTCGTCATGCACACCGCCGGGGTGCTGACCGGGCGGATCAGCATGGAGCGCTTCGTCGACCTGGTCTCCACCGCCCCCGCGAGGACCTTCGGGCTGCATCCGCGCAAGGGGACGCTGGCGGTGGGTGCCGACGCCGACGTCGTCGTCTGGGACCCGGCCGCCGAGCGCGTCCTGAGCGCGGCGACCCAGCACAGCCTCGCCGACTACAGCGTCTACGAGCAGATGCGCGTCACGGGCGCCCCGGTCGCCGTCTACTCGCGCGGCGAGCTCGTCTCCGTCGACGGCGAGCCCGCACCCGGCCTGCGCCGCGGCCGCGGCACCTACCTGCACCGCTCGCGCCAGCCCTGACGCCAGCCCCGACGGCAGCCCCGACGGCAGCCCCGACGGCAGCCCCACCCCCCGACGAGAAGAGACCCCATGCGCATCCAGCTCGGCGTGCACCTCGGTGAGCGCTTCACCCTCCAGGAGACCTGGGCCGCCGCGGAGCTGGCCGAGGAGCACGGCTTCGACTCGCTGTGGGTGGCCGAGGGCCGCCTGACCCGCGACGCCGTCACGCTCATGGCGATCCTCGCCGAGCGGACCCGCACCGTGAGGATCGGCTCGGGCGTGGTCAACAACAAGACCCGCAACGCCGCGCTCATGGCAGTGACGTTCAAGACCCTCGACGAGCTCGCCCCCGGACGCGTCGTCTGCGGGCTCGGCGCCTGGTGGGAGCCGCTGGCCAGCCGCGTCGGCACGCCCGTGGTCAAGCCGGTCACGGCGATGCGCGAGTACGTGGACGTGCTCAAGCGCTTCTTCGCCAACGAGGAGGTCACGGTCGACGGCCAGTTCGTGCACATGGACGGCGTGCGCTTCGACCGGATGTACGCGGAGAACACCGCCGTGGACATCCCCGTCTACGCCGGGGCCGTGGGGCCCCGCATGCTCGAGCTGGCCGGTGAGGTGATGGACGGGGTCTACCTCGACTTCCTGCTGCCGGTCTCCTACCTGGAGGGCGCCTCCGCCGCGATGGCGAAGGGCCTGGCGAAGCGCACCGACGGGACGACCTCGCTGGACGTCACGCAGGCCGTCGCGGTGGCCGTCGACGACGCGGACCCGGCCGCCGCCGTCGACGAGTGCCGCGCGTTCCTCACCCTGTACCTGATGCAGCAGCCGCACATCGCCGAGCACTGCGGTGTGGAGCCCGAGCTGGTGACCCGTTTGCAGGAGGTGGCGGGGTGGCCCGCCCGCCCCGAGGACGTCAAGCGCGCCATGCGCCTGGTGCCCGACGAGGCCGTGCACCGCGTCGCCGCGGCCGGGACGACGGCGGACGCCGCGGCCAAGCTGGAGGAGTACCACGCGGCGGGTGTGCGCGTCCCGGTCCTGAACCCGCTCGGACCGACGAAGATGGCGACCATCGACGCGCTGGGGAGGTACTTCCGGTGATCAGCACGAACGGCACCGCCGGCCCCTTCCCGGGCACGGGCGACGGCGGAGCGCGCGGTGGCGAGCTCGGCCTGGTGCAGAAGACCGTGGCCGTGGTGCGGACGGTGGCCGGCTACCCGGAGGGCGTGGGCCTGTCGGACCTGTCCCGCGTGAGCGGCATCGCCAAGGCCACCTGCCACCGCATCGTCACCTCCCTGGAGGCCGAGGGCTGGCTGGTCTCCGACCCCCTCACCCGCCGGGTGCGGCTCTCCCTGGACCTGATCTTCATGACCGAGGGGCTGACCAGCGAGGAGTCGGTCACCCGCGGGGTCCGCGACGTGCTCTCCGACGTGGCCCGCGCCACGGGGGAGACGGCCGGCGTGGACAGGCTCAGCGGTGACCAGGCCATGGTCATCGTCGAGGTCCCCGGCCCCCACCTCATCGGGCACGCCCCCCGGCGCGTGCCCCGCCTGCTCTCGAGCTGGCGCACGTCGACGGGGCGGGTCCTGCTCGCGTGGAACGACCCCGACGTGGCCCGCGCCTCCTTCGAGCGCGACGCCGCGCAGCCGCCGCGCACCTCCTTCGAGACCTACGACGAGCTCGCCGCCGAGCTGACGAGCATCCGCGCCCGCGGGTACGCGGTGACCCAGAGCCAGCTCGAGCAGGGCCTCACGGCCGTGGCGGCGCCGGTGCGCGTGCACGGCCAGGTCACCTACGCGCTGTGGACCAGCGGCCCGCACTACCGCCTGACCGACGACCGCCTCGGCTCCGCCGTGGAGGTGGTCGTCGCCCAGGCCCAGCGGCTGGGGGCGCTCCTGGAGCGCACCGGCGCGGGGCCCGGAGCCACCGCCTTCGCCGCCGGGTACTGACCCGCCGCACGCCCCGCGACCACACAGCGCCCTGCCGGCACCCGCCGGCGGGGCGCTGCTGCGCCGACGGGTGAACGGACCGGCGGGTCGTCGCGACGCGCGGGTGGTGCGCCGGGAAACACGGAGTTCACAGTGCGGGTCGTTGACGGAAACGACCGACGTCCAGGATCATCAATACCGGACCAGTGGTCCGGTGAATGAACCGGAGAGTCGAGGAGACCCATGGCAGCCACCCGCACGGCCCCGCGCCCCGGCGCAGCGGTCGCGCCGCCTGCGGCGCCCCCGCCGACCGCCCGCCAGCCCCGCAGGGCCCGGGCGCAGGTGGGGCGGTCGCTGCGCGACCTGGCCACCTCCGTCGCCCTGGTCGCCGCGGCCCTGCTCGCCTGGGAGGGCTACAAGGCGCTCGGCCGGGCCACGGGAGACCTCGTCCCCTTCACGTCGCTGCCGCTGCCCGTCGCCACCGACGACGCCGCCATGCCCCACGTCTGGCAGGTGGTCGCCGCGCTCGCGGGTCCCGCCTCCGCGGCCTCGGACCAGTCGCTCCTCGCCTACTACCTCCAGCAGACCAGCGTCACCCTGCGCGAGGCCGCCTACGGCCTGGCCCTGGGCGCCGCGGTGGGCGTGGGCCTCGCCCTGCTGATGCGGCAGATCCCGTGGCTGGGCCGCGCGAGCATGCCCTGGCTGGTGGTCTCGCAGACGATCCCGCTGGTGGCGCTGGCGCCCGTCGTCGTCGTCTGGATCGGCGGCGCCGGGTTCCCCAGCTGGGTGGCCGTCACCGTCATCTCGGCCTACCTCGCGTTCTTCCCGGTGACCCTGAACACCGCCACCGGGCTGCTGTCGGCCGACCCGACGCACGTCGAGCTGATGCGCTCCGTGGCGGCCTCACCGCTGCAGACGCTGCTGCTCGTGCGCGTGCCCGCCGCGGTCCCCAGCTTCTTCACCGGCCTGCGCCTCGCGGCCACCGCCTCGGTGGTGGGCGCCGTGGTCGGCGAGCTGTCCGCCGGGGCCGGCCTGGGCATCGGCCGCGCCATCCTCACCGCCGCCTACTACTACTCGCTCGCCCCGGCGAACCTGTACGCCGCCGTGCTGGTGGCCTCCCTCGCGGGAGTGGTCTTCGTGCAGGTCATCGCCCTCGCCGAGCGCCTCGTCCTGTCCACAAGGGAGAACTGATGACCGGCCAGGCCACGACCGCCCCGAGCACCGCCATCCGCCTGGCGGGCGTCAGCAAGACCTTCTCCACGAGCAGCGGTGACGTCGTCGCCCTCGACGACATCGACCTCGACGTCCCCGAGGGCGGCTTCGTGTCGCTGCTCGGACCGTCGGGGTGCGGCAAGAGCACGCTGCTGCGCGTCATCGGAGACCTCGTCACCCCCACCGCCGGCACGGTCGAGGTGGCCGGCACCAGCGCCGCCGAGGCCCGGCGCACCCGCCAGTACGGCATGGCCTTCCAGGCCCCCGGCCTCATGGACTGGCGCACGGTGCGGCGCAACATCGAGCTGCCCCTGCAGGTGCAGGGCGTCGGACGGGCCGAACGCCGCCAGCGGGCCGACGAGATGCTCGAGCTGGTCAAGCTCACGCAGTTCGCCGACCACCGCCCCCGCCAGCTCTCCGGTGGCATGCAGCAGCGCGTGGCCATCGCCCGGGCGCTGGCGATGCAGCCGCGGGTGCTGCTGATGGACGAGCCGCTCGGTGCGCTCGACGAGATGAACCGCGAGCACCTCCAGCGCGAGCTCCTGCGCATCTGGCGCGCCACCGGCACCACCGTCGTCTTCGTCACCCACAGCATCCCCGAGGCGGTGTTCCTGTCCACCGAGGTGGTGGTGATGTCACCCAGGCCCGGGCGCATCGCCTCCCGCATCCCCGTCGACCTGCCCTACCCGCGCACCGACGAGACCCGCCTCACCGACGAGTTCCAGGCCGCCGAGCGGCACGTCCGGGAGCGGCTGCACGCCGTCCTCGAGCCGAGCACGGCCGGGCTGTGAGCGCGCTCGCCCCCGCGGAGCGCCCGGTCAGGCTGCCGCGCGCCCGCGGCCGGGGGCTCCTGGTCCCGCTGGGCCCGGCCGCGGTGCTCGGCGTGGTGCTGCTGCTCTCCTGGCAGCTGGTGGTGCTGGTCGGCGGGGTGCAGGCCTACCTGCTGCCCGCCCCCAGCGCCATCGCGCAGGTGGTGGTGAGCGACGCCCCGGCCCTGCTCTCGGCGGCGCGCCCCACGGCCACCGCCGTGGTGCTGGCGGTGCTCGCCGGCGCCGTGCTCGGCGTGCTCGCCTCGGTGGTCGTCGCGATGTTCGAGGGGGTCGCCCGCGTGGTGCTCGCCCTCGTGGCGCTGGCCGGCTGCGCACCGATCGTGGCCCTCGCCCCCATCTTCAACGCCTGGCTCGGCAGCACCTCCATCGCCTCCAAGGTGGCCGTCGCGACCCTGTCGGTGACCATCCCCGTGGTGGTCAACACCACCCGCGGGCTGCTGGCCGTGTCGCCGACCCACCGCGAGTACATGCAGTCGGTCTCGGCGAGCCGCCGCCAGCTGCTGCTGCACGTGCGGCTGCCGGGAGCGCTGCCCGCCCTCTTCGACGGGCTCCGGGTCGGCGCCACCCTGTCGGTGATCGCCGTGATCGTCTCCGAGTACTTCGGTGGCACCGCCAACGCCCTCGGCGTGCTCATCGCCAACACCGCCGCCATGTCGCGCTTCGACCAGACGTGGGCCGCGGTGTTCGTGGCCAGCCTGCTGGGCCTGTCGCTGTACGGCCTCATCGCGCTCGTCGAGCGCCTCGCCGTGCCCTGGCGCAGCGCCACCCCCGGCTGACGCGCCGACCCCCGACCGCACCACCCAGCACCCCCCCAGCACCCCCCGGCACCACCCCCCGCTCCCGCCCCTCCGACGAACGCGAGGCCCTCCCGTGCTCACCTCCACCCTGCGCCGCGGCGCCGCCCTGCTCGGCACCTTCGGAGCCGTCGCCGCGCTCTCCGCCTGCGGCGGCATGTCCGACGCCTCCACCAGCTCCACCGCCGCCGCGGCGGCTGCCTCCAGCGCCGGCTGCGAGGAGGTCGACCAGGTCACCGTGGTGCTCCAGTGGGTCACCCAGGCGCAGTTCGCCGGGTACTACGCCGCGAAGGAGAACGGCGACTACGCGAAGCGCTGCCTCGACGTCACCATCCAGGAGGGCGGTACCAACGTCGTCCCCCAGCAGGTGCTGGCCAGCGGCAACGCGCAGTTCGCCGTCAGCCACGTCATCAAGTCGATGGCCTCCCGCGAGCAGGGCGCCGACATCGTCAACATCAGCCAGACCTTCGAGCGCGGGGCCTACCTGCAGGTCTCGTGGGCCGACAGCGGCATCACCTCGCTGCAGTCGCTCGAGGGCACCACCCTGGGCAGCTGGGGCGGCGGCAACGAGCTCACGCTGTTCGCGGCCATGGAGGCGTCCGGGGTCGACCCCACCACGGACGTCACCGTGGTGCAGCAGCCGTTCGACATGTCGCTGCTGCTGAACCGCGAGGCCGACTCGGTGCAGGCCAAGACCTACAACGAGTACGCCCAGCTGCTGGAGACCGTGAACCCCGCTACCGGCCAGCTGTACCAGCCCTCCGACTTCTCCGCCCTCAACCTGCAGGACCTCGGCTTCGGCACCCTCGAGGACGGCGTCTACGCCCAGCAGTCGTGGCTCGAGCAGGGCGACAACGCCGACATCGCCGCCCGCTTCATCGCCGCCACCGACGAGGGCTGGATCCACTGCCGCGACGACGCCGACTCCTGCGTCGACACCGTGGTGGCGCAGGGCAGCGCCCTGGGCCGCTCGCACCAGGCGTTCATGATGAACGAGATCAACAAGCTGATCTGGCCCTCCACCGCCGGCATCGGCACCCTGTCGACGGACGCCTGGGACGAGACCGTCGCGGTGGGCGTCGAGGGCGGGGTGCTCGCGGCAGCCCCCGACGCGGGCGCGTACCGCACCGACATCAACGACGCCGCGCTCGCGCTCCTCGAGCAGGACGGCGTCGACGTCGACGGCGCCAGCTGGACCCCCGCCACCGTGCAGCTCACCGAGGGCGGCAAGTAGGCCGGTGGGTGCGGGGAGGGACGCCCCCCCCCGGGCCTCCCCGCACCCACCCCACCACCCCGTCAGCAACGACCCGCGACCCCGCGACCCAGGAGGCCCCATGACCAGCGGCACGGCGTTCACCATCGCCTGCGCCCAGGTCGACCCCGTCATCGGTGACGTCGAGGGCAACACCGAACTCACCACCGCTGCGGTCCGCGAGGCCGCGGCGGCCGGCGCGTCGCTGGTGGTGCTGCCCGAGTGCGCCAGCGCGGGCTGGGCCTTCCACGACTACGCCGAGTCGCTGTCCTGCGCGCAACCCCTCGACGGACCCACGGTGAGGGCCTGGCGGGCCACCGCCGCCGAGACCGGCGCGTGGGTGTGCGGCGGCGTCAACGAGCTGCACGACGGCCGCGTCTACAACAGCGCGGTCCTCGTCTCGCCCCGCGGCGTGGAGAGCGTCTACCGCAAGGTGCACCTCTGGAACTCGGAGAAGCTGGTCTTCGACCGGGGCGACGCCTTCCCCGTGGTCGAGACGCCGTTCGGCCGCGTCGGAATGATCATCTGCTACGACGCGTGGTTCCCGGAGAGCACCCGCAGCCTGGCGCTGCAGGGCGCCGACCTCGTGCTCGCCCCGAGCGACTGGGTGCCCAACCCGCACCAGCAGCCCGGACCGTCGCTGGCCAACATCATGACCATGGCCAACGCCCACTCCAACCAGGTCTGCGTCGCGGCGTGCAGCCGGGTGGGCACCGAGCGCGGCCAGCGCTTCATCGGTGACAGCGTCGTCGTCGGCCACGACGGCTGGGTCGTCGCCGGACCGGCCCCCGACGTCCCCGCGATCATCACCGCCCGCATCGACCCGGTCGGCTCCCGCCGCGCCCGCCGCGAGGACCCCTTCAACCGGCCGCTGGGAGACCGCGAGCCCACCGCCTACGTGCACGAGCCGCCACCGACGGCGACCCCGCCGCTGTCGGCGTCGGCCCCACCCCCGAACCCCACCCGCGCCTGAGAGCGAGCCAGAACGCCATGAGCATCACCGTCCGCAAGATCGTCCGGCACCGCGAGGAGACCCTGCGCGAGCAGGGCCGCGACCTGCCCGTCCGCCACGTGCTCGCCTGGGTGGCCGTGGTCATCGAGAACCCGTACGGCACCGACGGCTACGTCGAGGACCTCGTCACCCTGGCCGACGCCAACGGCCAGGAGGTCGGCGCACTCATCGGCTCCGCCTGCGTGGAGCTGCTGGGCGAGCCCGTCGAGGCCTTCGGCAAGGCAGCGCTCGTGGGCGTGGGCGGCGAGGTCGAACACGGCTCGGCGATCATCCACAACCTCAGGTTCGGCAACGAGTTCCGCAACGCCGCCGGCGGCACCGAGCTGCTGCCCGCGGCGGAGAAGGTCGGGCTGATGGGCGCCACCATCGACGTGCCCCTCAAGCACAAGACCGACGCCAAGACCCGCAGCCACCACCAGACCACCACGCTCGTGGTGCCCGACGCCCCCCGCGCCGACGAGATCGTCGTCGCGTGCGTGGCGGCCAGCACCGGCCGCCCCCTGGCGCGCCTGGCCACCTTCGGCGCGGAGGTCGCCCGATGAGCGTCGACCTGGCGGCGGAGGCCTGGACGACGCAGCGCATCATCGACACCGAGCAGCGCTACGTCATCAGGTCGTGGTCGGTGCAGGGCACGCCGGCGCAGGCCGCTGTCGAGCGCGGGGAGGGCTGCTGGTTCTGGGACACCGAGGGCAACCGGTACCTCGACTTCCAGTCGCAGCTGGTGAACCTCAACCTCGGCCACCAGCACCCCAAGCTGGTGGAGGCGATCGTCGACCAGGCGCGGCAGATGGCCTACATGGGCCCCAACTTCGCCGTCCGCGTGCGGGCCGAGCTGGGCGAGGCCATCGCGCAGGTGGCGCCCGGTGACCTGGAGATGAGCTTCTTCACCACCGGCGGCGCCGAGGCCAACGAGAACGCCGTGCGCCTCGCCCAGCACATCACCGGCCGACCCAAGGTCATGGCCCGCTACCGCTCGTACCACGGGGCCACCGCGGGGGCGCTGACGCTCACGGGCGACCCGCGCCACCACCACATCGGCGGACCGGGCGTGCCCGGGGTCGTGAGGTTCCACGACCCCTACCCCTACCGGACCGCCAGCGGGCTGCCGCCCGAGCAGGACCCGGTCTGCCTGGGCGCGCCGCACCTGGAGGAGGTGCTGCAGTACGAGGACCCGTCCACCATCGCGGCGGTCATCATCGAGACCGTCACCGGCACCAACGGCATCCTCGTGCCGCCGGACGGCTACCTCGCCAGCATCCGCGAGGTGTGCGACCGGTACGGCATCTTCATGATCTGCGACGAGGTCATGGCCGGCTGGGGCCGTACCGGCCAGTACTTCGCGGTGGACAACTGGGACGTGGTGCCCGACGTCGTGACCTCCGCCAAGGGGCTCAACTCCGGCTACGTGCCGCTGGGCGCCATGACCGTGGGCGAGCGCTCCCGCGAGTGGCTCATGACGCACAAGTTCTGGGGCGGCCAGACCTACGCCGGTCACCCGCTGGCGGCGGCCAGCGCCCTGGCCTCCCTGAAGATCATGGAGGAGGAGGACGTGCTGGCCAACGCCCGCGCCCGCGGGAGCCAGCTCGACGCCGGGCTGCGCGCGATGCAGCAGCGCTACCCGGTCATGGGCGACGTGCGCGGCGTCGGCCTCTTCTACGGCGTCGAGCTGGTCAAGGACCCCGCCACCAAGGAACCGCTGGTGGGCTTCGGCGCGGCCGGTGCGGCCGCGGCCCCGATGCAGCGCATCGTCGCCTCGGCGTGGCGGCGCGGGCTGTACCTCAGCGCCAACAACAACGTGGTGCGCCTGACCCCGCCGCTGGTGATCAGCGAGGAGGAGGTCGCGCACGCGCTCGACGTCCTCGACGAGGTCTTCGCCGAGGCCGACCTCGAGGCGGCCCGCGCATGAGCGCCGCCACGACCCCCACGGCGACGAGGGTCGCCGCCGTCCAGCTGGCCACCGGCCGCGCGCGCGACGACGTCCTGGAGGCCACCGCCGGCCTGGTCGAGCGCGCGGCTGCCGAGGGCGCGGGCCTGGTGGTGCTGCCGGAGCTCTTCGCCGCGCCCTTCGTGCAGCCCGAGCCCGACCCGGGGTTCTTCGCCCACGCCGAGGCGCTCGACGGACCGTCGAACGCCCTCGTGGCGGAGCTGTCGGCGCGGCTGGGCATCACGGTGGTGAGCTCGGTCTTCGAGGAGCTGTCGACGCCGGGGGTCTACGCCAACACGGCCTGCACCTACGTCGACGGGCAGCTGGCGCACGTCTACCGCAAGTCGCACCTGCCGTTCTCCAACGGCTTCCCCGAGAAGTTCTACTTCCGGCCCGGGCAGGAGGCCCCCCGCGCCGTCGACACCACCGTCGGGCGGGTCGGCACGATCATCTGCTACGAGCGGCACTTCCCCGAGCTGGGACGGTGCGTGGCGCTCGACGGCGGGGTGGCGCTCGCCGTCCCCGTCGCCTGCGCCAGCGCCCCCATGAAGGAGGTGTTCCAGCTCGAGCTGCGCGCCCAGGCCGTGGCCAACGGCTTCTACGTGGTCTGCGCCAACCGCTCCGGCAGCGAAGGCACCAAGGACTACTTCGGCACCAGCGCGGTGTACGGGCCCAGCGGCGAGGTGCTGGCCGTGGTCGACTCCGGCGACGGCGTGGCCGTGGCCGACCTCGACGCCGACCTCGTGGCGCGCACGCGGGCGTCGAGGCCGTTCCTGCGCGACCGCCGCCCCGACCTGTACTCGGCTCTCTCGAGCGGCGCCCTGTGACGGGGGGCGACCTCAAGATCGGGTACAAGGCCTCCGCGGAGCAGTTCGACCCCACCCAGCTGGCCGACTACGCCGTCCAGGCCGAGGAGTCCGGCCTGGACTCGGTCTGGATCTCCGACCACTTCCAGCCCTGGCGCCACACCGGCGGCCACGCCCCCTCGGCCCTGACCTGGCTGGGCTGGGCCGCGGCCAAGACCACCCGCGTCCAGCTGGGCACCTCCGTGCTCACCCCCACCCTGCGCTACAACCCCGCCGTCATCGCCCAGGCCTTCGCCACCCTGGGCTGCCTGGCCCCCGGACGCATCATCCTGGGCGTCGGCACCGGCGAAGCCCTCAACGAGCACGCCGTCGGCTCGGACTTCCCCGAGACCCGGGAGCGCTTCGCCCGCCTGCGCGAAGCGGTCCGCCTCATCCGCCAGCTCTGGACCGAGGACCGGGTCACCTTCGAGGGGGAGTACTACCGCCTGCACGACGCCACCGTCTACGACAAGCCCCAGGTACCGGTGCAGGTCTTCGTCGCCGCCGGGGGCCCGGGGGTGACCAAGTACGCCGGGCGGGCCGGGGACGGCTATATCTGCACCTCCGGCAAGGGCATGGACCTGTACTCCCAGACCCTGCTGCCCGCCCTGCGCGAGGGGCTTGCGGCCTCCGGGCGCACCGAGACCGACATCGAGCGCACCATCGAGATCAAGCTGTCCTACGACCGCGACCACACCCGCGCCCTGGAGAACACCAGGTTCTGGGCCCCGCTGTCCCTCAGCGCGGAGCAGAAGTCCCAGGTGCACGACCCGGTGGAGATGGCCCGTCTGGCTGATGAGCTGCCCATCGAGAAGGTCGCCGAGCGCTGGATCGTGGCCGAGGACCCCGCCCAGGTCGCCGAGGCGGTGCGCGCCTACGTGGAGGCGGGGTTCGACCACCTGGTCTTCCACGGTCCGGGTCAGGACCAGACCCGGTTCCTGACGCAGTTCAGCGAGGACGTGCTGCCCCTGCTGCGCCCCCGCTGACGGACAGCCCGAGACCCGCAGCGGGAGCGCACGCGGAGTGCGCCACGATGGGCCGGTGGTGAAGCGGAACGTCCCGGTGACCGTGCGCTGGTCCGACATGGACGCGTTCGGGCACGTCAACAACGTGCAGGTGCTGCGGCTGCTGGAGGAGGTGCGCGTCCACGCCTTCGAGGAGCTCCGCGACGACGGCGGGCCCAGCATGCTGGAGTCGGGCGTCGTGGTCGCCCACCACGAGGTCGAGTACCTCGCCCCCCTGGTGTGGCGGCTGGCGCCCGTGCCGGTCGACCTGTGGGTCACCTCCGTCGGCGGCGCCAGCTTCGAGCTCGGCTACGAGGTCTACGACGACGCACCCGACGGGACGCGCACCTCGTACGTCCGCGCGACGACGACGGCGGTCGCCTACGACGTGGCCACCGGCCGCTCGCGCCGCCTGACACCGGGGGAGCGGGCCACCCTGGAGGCCTGGCTCGACGAGCCGGTGCCCTTCCGCCGCCGGTCTCGCTGACCCGCCCCCAGCCCCCACCCGCCCCCGCAGGAGGTGCCCGTGACCGTCCCGCCGCCCCGCCACGGGCCCCAGGAGCCGCCCCCGGCGCTGGTGCCCGCCGACCCCCGCGCCCTCGACGACCTCGCCGTGCTGGTCTCCCGCGCGGCGCGCGCCGACGCCGACGGCGCCGCCCGGCTCGTGGCCACCGACCGCGTCCTCGCCGTGTGGGTGAGCCCGCTCCACGGGGCCGGTCTGCCGACGGTGCTGGGGCTGCGCGCGGTGCCGCTGCGCGACCCCGCGCACGTCGACGTCACCGTCGAGCTGGCCGCACTGGCCGACCGCCTCGCGCGCCGCACCGCACCCGGCGGGGACCAGGTCACCGAGCTGGCCGTCCCACCGGTGGGGGTGGGGCACCTCGCGGCGTCGTCCTGGGCCGGTCTGCTGCCCCCGCGCACCGGCTGGTCGCCCACCCCGCCGCAGGAGGTGGCCCAGCTGCGGCAGGTCGCCCAGGGCGACCCGCGCGACCTCGCCGCGGCGCTCGCCCGAGCCGCGGAGGCGCTCGGGTTCCTGCCCGGGCCGGACGCCGACGACGCCGTCGCACCGGTGGCCGCCGCCACGGCCGGGGCCTGGCGGCGCCTCTCCAGCGCTCGGGGCCACGTGCTCGGGCGCCGCCCCCTGCTGTCCTGACCCCCGGTCTGGGAAGGGCGGGTCAGGCCGGGGCGCCGGCGGCCAGGCGCGCCAGCGCCTCGACGCCCAGGGGAGCGCCGGCCAGGCGCGAGGCCAGCACGGCGGCGCCCGCCTCGGGCAGCATCACCGGTGCCCGGAGCTCGTAGCCACCCGCCGTCGCGCCGGGGGCCGTCCCCACCGGCCCGGCGAGCGCTGCGAGCAGCGACTCCCTCACGAGCGGCACGGACGCCACGCTGCCCGACGTCGTCACGGGGACGACGGCGTCGTCGTCAGCGCCGACCGCGCGTCGCACCGCGTGCGCGTGGGCGGCCAGCTCGCGCCCGGCGTCGCCGAGGATCCCCTCGGCTGCCGCGTCCCCGGCGGTGGCAGCGGCCCCGACCACCCGCGACAGCGACGCGATGCGCGCACGGTCGCCCTTCCACCGCACGAGGACGGTGTCGAGGACGTCGAAGTCGCTGTCACCCTCGCGCAGACCGAGGTGCGCCCGGACCATCGGGTGCAGCGGCCCGCGGGGCAGCCGCCCGTCACTCATGTGCGAGAACACCTGCAGCCCGCGCACCGCCACCCAGTAGCCCGACCCCTCGTCGCCGAAGAGCTCGCCCCACCCGCCGACGCGCGCACCCCTGCCCCGCCAGGAGCCGTAGGAGTTCGAGCCGGTGCCCGCCACGAGGTTGATGCCGTCGGCGCCGCCGAGCGACCCGGCCCACCCGACCACGGCGTCGTTCACGCACCGGTACCTGTCGTGCCCGAGCACCGCGCGGGGCGCGGCGTCGAGCGCGGTGACGTCGGCCGCGACCTCCCCGTACGCGGTCAGGCCGACGACGGCGGCGCTGACCTGCGACGGGTGCGCGCCCGCGTCGGCGCAGACCGCCGCGAGGCCCTCGCGCAGCACCTCGGCCACCGCGGCCACGCCGGGGTGGTCACCGCCGGCGTCGCGCGAGGCGGCTCCCGCGAGGTCGAGGTAGTAGCCGCTGCCGGCGCGCGCGGTGCCGCGGACGGCGCCGCCGTCGTCCACGAGGCAGAAGGCCGTCTTGGTGCCGCCGGCGTCCACGCCCAGGTACAGACCCATCCCGCGACCGTATCCGGGGCCCCGCTGGGTAGGGGACGGGCATGAGCCGCCCCGAGAACGCCTTCGCCATCGTCACCGCGTCCGACTCCGGCATCGGCAGGGCCACCGCCGTGGCCCTCGCCCGCGACGGGCTCGACGTCGGCATCACCTGGCACTCCGACCGCGACGGCGCCGAGGGCACCGCCGAGGAGGTGCGCGCGCTGGGACGCCGCGCCGTCGTCCGCCAGCTCGACCTGTCGGTCCTCCCCTCGGGCGCCGACGCGCTCGACGAGCTGGCCGACGAGCTCGCCCAGGGCGGCGGCCGCCTGTGGGCCGTGGTCGCCAACGCCGGGGGCGGGTCGGCCTCCGCCTCGATCCTCGACCTGGAGTTCGACGCCTGGCGCCAGGACCTCGGCCTGAACCTGGACGGCGCCTTCCTCACCCTGCAGAAGGGCGCCCGCCGCATGGCGGCCGCCGGTGACGGCGAGGGCGGTCGCCTGGTCGCCATCACAAGCGTGCACGAGCACACCCCGCGGGTCGGCTCCGGCGCGTACGTCTCGGCCAAGCACGGCCTCGGCGGGCTCGTGAAGAACGCCGCCATCGAGCTCGGGTCGCACGGCATCACCGTCAACGCCGTCGGTCCGGGCGAGATCGCCACGCCGCTGACGGGCCAGCACGACGCCGACGTGGAGCAGCAGCGCCGCCCGGGCGTGCCGCTCGGCAGGGTGGGCCACGCCGACGAGGTCGCCGCCGTCGTCGCCCTGCTGTGCCGCGACGAGGCCAGCTACGTCACGGGCCAGTTGTACGTGGTCGACGGCGGCATGACGCAGATGGCGGCGATGGGCGCCTCGACCCTCGCCGACGACGAGTGGCGCGAGGGCTGACCCCCGCGTCCCTCCCCTCCTGACCGCACTCTCCGCGGAGAGTGCGGACGAGGGGGTTCTCGACGGGCGGGCGCCGCCGCTGATCGCTAGCGTTCGAGGCATGCCAGTGCGCGTGGGGAACATCCGTGAGTGGAGCGGTCACGACGTCCTCGACGAGGCCGGTGACAAGATCGGGAAGATGGAGTCGGTGTACGTCGACACCGCCTCCGACCAGCCCGCCTTCGCCACCGTCACAGTGGGGATGATGAGCAAGAAGCTGGTCTTCGTGCCCATCGACGACGCCGTCGTCGGCCCCGGCTACATCAAGGTCTCCTACCCGAAGAACCGGGTGAAGGACGCGCCGTCCATCGAGACCGACGGCGAGCTCCGCGCCGAGGTCGAGGGCGACGTGTTCGCGCACTACGGCATCACCTACACCGCGGCCCCCAGCGAGCGGCGGCTCGGCCGCCGCTGACGCCCCCCCCGGACGGCCCGAGGCCCCCGCCCCCCACAGGGGCGGGGGCCTCGCGGCGTCAGCCGTCGAAGGTGTTGAGCAGGCTGTGCGCCGCTCGCTCCAGGTAGTCCCACAGCAGCTCGTGCTGCAGCGGCGGCAGCGCCAGGGAGTCCACGGCGTCACGCATGTGCCGCAGCCAGGCGTCGCGCGCCGCGGGCCCGATGCGGAAGCCCGCGTGGCGCATCCGCAGCCGCGGGTGGCCTCGCGTCTCGGAGTACGTGGTGGGGCCGCCCCAGTACTGCTCCAGGAACAGCGTGAGGCGCTCGCGGGCCCCGTCCAGCTGCTCCTCGGGGTACATCGGGCGGAGCAGCTCGTCGTCGGCGACGCCCTCGTAGAACCTGTCGACGAGGCGCACGAACGTCTCGTGACCGCCGACGGCGTCGAAGAAGCTCTGCTGCTCGGCAGGGACGGAGCGCCCGACGCGCAGCCCCTGGCGGGGGCCCTGCGGCGGGGTGGGGGAGGGCATCACGCACCCATCATCGACCCGTCACCGCTCGGGTGCTCAGGGGCGCTGACGCAGGCGCTCGCCCTCGGGCCGGGGCGCCAGGACGTTGCCGGGACCGCTGGGGCGCCGGCCGGGGGCGAAGCCGAGCAGCCGCATCGCGGGGCGCGACAGGGCGTCGAACAGCCCCGGTGCCAGCCCGAACGCCGCCTTCATCGCGGGGTTGGCCCAGCCCGCGTCGAGCTCCCGGTGCCAGCGCCGGCCCGGGTCGGCAGCGACCAGGACCTTCGCCGCGACGTCCTCGGGGGACGCGACGGGGTAGGGCGGTCGGTTGCGGCGCCCGAGCACCGTGGCGGACTGGTCGTAGATGGGCGTGTCGACACCGCCCGGTGCCACGAGCGAGATCCGCAGGCCCGGCACGTCGCGGTTCTCCTGCTGCATCGTGCGCACGAGCCCCCGCAGCGCGAACTTCGACGCGTTGTACGCGCCCATCCACGGCACGGTGATGCGGCCCAGCACCGAGCCGACGACGACGAGCACGCCGTCCCCCTGCTCGCGGAAGGTGCGCACCGCCTCGCCCGCGACGTGCGCGGCCCCCAGCACGTTGGTGCGGAACAGCGCCTCGAGCACCTCGGCCGGGACCTCGTCGACGCGCCCGTAGGCCGCCACCCCGGCGTTCTGCACCACCACGTCGAGGCGCCCGAAGCGCTGGCGCGCCCGCTGGCCGACAGCGCGGACGGCGTCGTCGTCACCGATGTCGAGGGGGGCCACCAGCACGTCGGGAGACCCAGCGGCGCGGCACTGCCGGGCGGCCTCCTCCAGAGGGCCGGGCGCGCGGCTGGAGAGCACGAGCCGGGCGCCCCGGGCGGCGAACGCCAGCGCCGTCGCCAGGCCGATGCCGCTGCTCGCGCCGGTGACCCACACGACGCGCGCGTCAGCGGGCACGCGAGGGCCTCCAGTGCTCGTCGTTCTCGCTCACGGCCGCGGCGGCGGACGCGATGTTGCGCTGCATGCCGCCGAAGATGATGCCGTGGAAGGGCTTGATGGCCTGCCAGTAGAGGAAGCCGCTCAGGCCCTTCGGGTGGAACACCGCCTTCTGCCGGAAGACCGTGCGGCCGGCGTCGTCCTCCTCCACGCACAGGTCGAGCCACGCCTCCCCGGGCAGGCGCATCTCCGCGCGCAGGCGCAGCAGCTGCATGTCGTCGATCCGCTCCACGCGCCACCAGTCGAGGGCGTCGCCGACGGTCAGGTCGTACGGGTTGGCCCGGCCTCGCCGCAGCCCGGGACCACCGACGCCGATGTCCATGAGCCCGCGCACCCGCCACCCCAGCGACCAGGAGTACCAGCCGTTGATCCCGCCGATGCCCTCGATGACCGACCACAGCTGCCGGGGGGTCGCGTCGACGGTGCTCGCGCGGTCGTCCACGTACAGCGCCCCGCCCGACCAGTCCGGGTCCGACGGCAGGGGGTCGCTCGGGGCGCCGCGCGTCGACGCGGACCGCCACGAGGTCTGGACGTCGAGGTCCTGGATCTTCTTGAGCGCCAGGGTGATCGCCTGGTCGACGCCGAGCAGGCCCTCCGGCGGGTCGGGCACGTGCTGCGCGAGGTCGCGCTCCTTGACCACCACCTCGTGGACGATCGAGGAGACGAGCGCACCCGCGATCGTGTGCGGCACCGGGGTCACCAGGTTGATCCAGTGGCTCGACAGGTGCGGTGTCAGCACGGGCACGGGGATCGCGTACCGCTTGTGCAGCCCCGCGGCCCTGGCGTAGCGCTGCATCAGCTCCAGGTAGGTGACGACGTCGGGACCGCCGATGTCGAACCCGCGGCTCACCTCCGGGGGGATCGAGGCGGCACCCACGAGGTAGCGCAGCACGTCGCGCACCGCGATGGGCTGGATGCGGTTGGCCAGCCACTTCGGGCGGATCATGACCGGCAGCCGCTCGGTGAGGTAGCGCAGCATCTCGAAGGACGCCGAACCGGAGCCCAGGATCACCGCCGCCCGCAGCACCGCGACCGGGACGCCGCTGGCGAGGAGGATGTCCTCGACCTCCTTGCGCCCGAGCAGGTGGGGCGAGAGCTCCTCGCCCGAGGGGTAGAGCCCGCCCAGGTAGATGATCCGCCCGGTGCCGGCCTCGCGGGCGGCCTTGCCGAAGCAGAGGGCCAGCTTGCGGTCCTGCACCTCGAAGGTGCGTCCCGTGCCCAGGGAGTGGAGCAGGTAGTAGGCGACGTCGACGCCGTCGAGCGCTCGCGCGAGCCCCTCGGCGTCCGAGGCGTCGGCCTCCACGACCTCGACGCGGTCGCGCCAGGGCCTGTCGCGCAGGCGGTCGGCGTTGCGGGCCAGGGCCCGGACCCGGAAGCCCGCGGCGAGCAGCTCGGGCACCAGGCGTCCGCCGATGTAGCCGGTGACGCCGGTGACCAGGGCCAGCTTGCCGCGCCCGGACCCGGCGAGGACCGTGTCGTCGTCGGACGCGGTGGACATCTCGGGATCGGTGGCGACCTGGTCGACCGGGGAGGTGGGGGGCGTCGCGGCGGGGCTCGCGGGGGTGGCCACCCCGCGATCCTCCGCCGGGCCGCCCCGCGCCGCGACCCGGCGCAGCTGAGGGCGGCTCAGCGCTGGGAGGAGCCGCCCGTGGGCTGGGCGTCGGTGGCGGGGGCGTCACCGGCGGGCTCGGCCGGGTCGTCGACGGCGTGCCCCACGCCCTCGGCGTCGAAGCGCGCCTTGATGCGGGCGCGCAGCTCGCGCGCCACCGCCCACTGCTGCAGCGGCGCGGTGCGCACCGCGATGCGGACCACCACCTTCTCCAGCGTCAGCGCCTCCACGCCCCAGACCTGGGGCTCCTCCAGCAGGTGCTGGCGCCACTCGCGCTCGGCGTGCAGCTCGCGGCCGACCTCCTCCAGCAGCTGGGCCACCCGGCCGGCGTCGGTGCTGTACGGGACGTCGACGTCGAGCACCGCCCGCGACCAGCCCTGGGAGCGGTTGCCCACCCGCAGCAGGTCGCCGTTGCGGACGTACCAGACCGTCCCGTCGACGCCCCGCAGCCGCGTGACCCGCAGGCTCACCGCCTCGACCGTGCCCTTGGCGTCGGCGGACAGGTCGACGGAGTCGCCGACGCCGAACTGGTCCTCGGCGATGAGGAAGATGCCCGCGAGGAAGTCCTTGACCAGCGTCTGAGCCCCGAAGCCGACCGCGACGCCCACCACGCTGACACCGGCGAGGAGGGGGCCCAGCGGGATGCCGAGCTGCCCGAGCACCAGCAGGACCGTCACCGTGGTGAGGACGGCGGTCGTGGTGCTCCGCAGCACCGAGCCGAGCGTCCTGGCGCGCTGGGCCCGCCGCTCGAAGGCCATCGTCCCGTCGTGGCGGGCGGTGCTCGCGTCCGAGGCGCGCTGGTCGCGACCCCGGCCGGCGCGCCACCAGCGCGACTGCCCCGGCTGCGCCTCGCCGTTGGCGATCCGCTCCGAGAGCCCGCCGATGAGCTTGTGCAGGAAGTTCCGCAGCAGCAGGCCCACCACAAGGATGAGCAGCACCTTGAGCACGGGGGTGCCGTAGAGGATGAGGAACCGCGCGAGCGTCTCGTTGACGCCGACGTCGACCATCAGGCCGCAGAACGTGCCGTCGCCGGGGGTGCAGGGGATGCTCTGCGCCGACGCGGCGTAGGCGGAGGCGCGCTCCTCGAAGTCGGCCGTCGCGCTCGGCGACGCCGAGGCCGTGCTGGCCAGGAGGGCCCCGGTCACGCCGTCGCCCCGCTCCCGGTCACGCCCCCGGTGAGGTCCAGGCCGGTGTGCGCCGCCGCGAAGCCGAGGGTGTCGCAGGCCAGCCGCACCGACCGCGACACGGCCCGCGCCCCGTGGCCGACCCCGGCCTCGCGGCGCAGGAGCACCGGGCGCTCGGCCGGGTCGGAGCGGGTGGCGTGCTGCAGCGCCGCGCACAGCTTGCGGGCGTGCAGCGGGTCGACGCGGGAGTCGCCGTCGAACACCGTGAACAGCACCGCGGGGTACTCCACAGAGGCGGGGTCGGGCGAGCACGCGTGGTACGGGGAGTAGGCCAGCAGCCAGCCCAGCTGGTCGGGGTCCTCCGCGTCCCCGTACTCCGGCGCCCACGTGGCCCCCAGGCCGTGCAGCTGGTACCTGACCATGTCGAGCAGCGGCGCCGAGCACAGCACGGCGGCGAACGCGTCGGGGCGCTGGGTGAGCGCGGCACCGACGAGCAGGCCCCCGTTGGAGCCGCCGCTGATGGTGAGCTGCGCCGGCGTCGTCCAGCCGCGCTCGGCCAGGGCGCCGGCGACGGCGAGGAAGTCGTCGAAGACGTTCTGCTTGGCGGCGAGCATGCCGGCGCGGTGCCAGTCCTCGCCCTCCTCGTTGCCGCCGCGCAGCCCCGCGACCACCCACGCGCCTCCGGCCTCCACCCACGCCAGCGCCGTGGCGGAGTAGCCGGGCGTCATGGTGTGGCCGAAGCCGCCGTAGCCGTAGAGCACCGTCGGCAGGGGCGCTCGCGGCGCACCGTCCTGGGAGCCGGCGGTGTCGAAGGCGTCGGCGCGGGCCACGGCCAGCGCCCGCACGACGGTGCCGTCGGCGCTGGTCACCTCCAGCTGCCGGGTGACGACGGCGGGCAGCTCGCCCATCGCCGCCAGCCCGGGCGCGGTCGCCTCGACGGACAGCTCGCCGGTGCGCGCGTCCCAGCGGAGCACGCAGGGCACCTCGGCGGTGGAGGTCCAGGTGAACCAGGCCTCGTGGCCGCCCTCGGGGCGACCCCGCAGCCCGCCGAGGCTCCCCGGCCCCGGCAGCGCCACCCGCCCCCGCTCGCCCGGCAGCTGCTCCCCGCTGGCGAGGTCGTGCACGGTCAGCCGGGCGACGGCGTGCTGGGTCCACCCCACGAGCAGCAGCGGGCGCTCCAGCTCGGGACCGTCGAGGACGGCGTAGTCCTCCAGCACCGCGTCCTCGCGCTCGCCCACGAGGTCGCGCCACCGGTCGGGCCCGAACCCGGCGGGGTCGGTCGGGTCGGCCACCGCCAGGCGGCCGCGCGGCGCGCCGAGGTCGGTGCCGACGTACAGCCGCCCGTCGCGACCCACCCCGGCGCTGGTGTGCGCGTCGAGGCCCACCGCCACGGGGGCGAACCGCGGCGGGCCCGCCACGAGGCCCGCTGCCCCGTCGCCGCCGGAGCCGAGGTCGGCCAGGTGGCAGTCCGAGCGCGGAGACGTGCCCACCGACGTCGTCACCGCCAGCCACCGGCCGTCGAGCGAGGTGCCGACGCCGTAGTAGGTGGTCACCGGCTGGCCGGCGCCGAAGACCTCCACGTCGCCGCCGTCGGCGGGCGCGGCGTCGGGGTCGGCGCCGACCCGGTGCAGCCACACCCGGCGGTGGTACTTCTCCTCGCCGGCGGGCAGGCCCTCCGGCGCCAGGCGGCGCACGTAGAAGAAGCGGGCGGCTCCGCCGTCGTCGGCGGGCAGCCACGACACGGGGGAGTACCGCAGCCTGTCGACCGGACCATCGACGACCTCCCCGGTCGCGACGTCCAGCACCCGCAGCACGCTCTCCTCGCTGCCCCCCTCCGACAGCTGGAAGGCGAGCAGGTGGCCCTCGCGGGAGGGCTGCCAGGCGTCGAGGGTGGTCTGGCCGGCCGGGTCCCAGGCCAGCGGGTCGACCAGCACCCGCTCGACAGGCCCGTCGGCCCCCGGCTCGAGCACCAGCAGCTGCGGGTGGTCGCGCTCGGGGTCGCGCCGCACGCGGAAGCACCGCTCGCCCCGCCACACGGGCGGGCCCACGCCACCGGCCGACAGCAGCTGCGCCACGCGCGAGGCCACCCGCTCCCGGCCCGGCCAGGTGGCCTGCGCCGCCGCGAACAGCGCGTCCTGAGCCGCCGACCACGCGACGGTGCGCTCGTCGGCCTCGTCCTCGAGGTAGCGGTACGGGTCGGCGACGCGGTAGCGCGGGGCGCCCGCGGGCAGCTCCTCGACCAGGTCGAGGCGCTCGGCCGGCGGGTAGGACGGCGAGGCGGACGACGGGGAGGACGACGGGGTCGGCGGCACGCCTGGTGACCCTATGCGGAGGCGGGGACGTCCGGGGCGGACTCCCGGCGCGCCCGCTCGCGCCGCCGCGCCGGGGCGGGCAGGCTGGTCGCCGTACTCTTCCCCCCGTCTGACAGCAGAGCGCAGTCGCGCCCGCACCACCCCAGGAGCTCCGCGTGAGTGACAGCCCGCAGTCCACGCTGACCCGGAGCGAGGACGGCGGGCACCGCGACCAGAGCCGCCACGCCGACGGCCTCGAGGTGCGCCACGAGCCGCCGTCGCCGCGCCTGGCCGAGCTGGCCGCCGCCCACGGCGTGGCCACCGAGTACTGGGACTGGAAGGGCGGCCACATCACCGTCGCCCGGTCCACCATCGTCGCGGTGCTGACCGCGATGGGCGTGGCCTGCGCCGAGGCCGACGACGTCGAGGCGTCCCTGGCCGACCACGAGCTGGCCCCGTGGCGCAGGTCCCTGCCGCCCGTCGTCGTCGTGCGCTCCGGCCGCGAGGCCGCGGTGGTGGCCCACGTCCCGGAGGACTCCGACGTCGCGCTCGCCGTGCGGCTGGAGGACGGCGGCGAGGTGGCGCTCGAGCCGTCGGCCCGCCAGCAGGGCGACCGCCGGGAGGTCGACGGGCGGCGCCTGGAGCGCATCTCCTTCGACCTGCCGACCGACCTGCCGCTCGGCTGGCACCAGCTGCGCTCGACGGTCGCGGGCCAGGACGACGCCGGTGCGAGCGCACCCCTGGTGGTGACCCCCGACGTCCTCGCGTTCCCCGAGGCACTGGCCGGCGGCCAGCGCTGGGGCTTCATGGCGCAGCTGTACTCCGTGCGCAGCCGCGACTCCTGGGGCCTGGGAGACCTGGCCGACCTGGGCGAGCTGCTCGACTGGTCCGGCCGCGACCTCGGCGCCGACTTCCTGCTCATCAACCCGCTGCTGGCCGCCGAGCCGGTCGGGCACCAGCAGGACAGCCCCTACCTGCCCACCACCCGCCGCTTCACCAACCCGATCTACCTGCGGGTCGAGGACGTCCGGGAGTTCGCCTACCTGCCCGCCACCGACCGCGCGCTGGTCGAGTGGCGCGCCGAGCCGCTGCGCGCCTCCAACACCGACCCGAGCACCCTCGACCGCGACTCCGTGTGGGAGGCGAAGCGGTCGGTGCTGCGCTCGGTCTTCGACGCCGGCCGCAGCCCCGCTCGCCAGGCCGCCTTCGACGCCTTCCGCGAGCGGGAGGGCCAGGGCCTGGCCGACTACGCCCTGTGGGCGGCGATGATCGAGCACTTCGGCCCCGGGCAGCCGTGGCCCGAGGGCGCCGAGCGGGTCGGCTCCGAGCTGGTCGAGGGCCTGCGCTCCCAGCTGGCGCCGCTCATCGAGTTCCACGAGTGGCTCCAGTGGCTCTGCGACACCCAGCTCGCCGCCGCCCAGGCCACCGCCGTCGACGCCGGCATGGCGCTGGGGGTCATGCACGACCTCGCCGTCGGCGTGCACCCCTCCGGTGCCGACGCCTGGGCGCTGCGCGACGTGCTCGCCACCGGCGTCTCCGTCGGCGCCCCGCCCGACGCGTTCAACCAGCAGGGCCAGGACTGGTCGCAGCCGCCGTGGCAGCCGGTGGCCCTCGCCGAGGCCGGGTACGCGCCGTGGCGCGACATGGTCCGCACGATCCTGCGCCACGCCGGCGGCGTGCGGGTCGACCACGTGCTCGGCCTGTTCCGCCTGTGGTGGGTGCCGAACGGCCAGGGCCCGGGCATGGGCACCTACGTCCGCTACGACCACGACGCCCTCGTCGGGATCCTCTGCCTGGAGGCCGCGCGCGCCGGCGCCGTCGTCGTCGGCGAGGACCTGGGCCTGGTGGAGCCGTGGGTCCGCGGCTACCTCGCCGAGCGCGGGGTGCTGGGCACCTCGGTGCTGTGGTTCGAGAAGGACGGCGAGGGCCAGCCCCTCCCGCCCGCGTCCTGGCGCGAGCTGTGCCTGGCGACCGTCAACACCCACGACCTGCCGCCCACGGCCGGGTACCTGGCGGGGGAGCACATCGAGCTGCGCGACCGGCTCGGGCTGCTCACGCGCTCCCTCGAGGAGGAGCTGCGCGTCGACGAGGCCGACCGCGCGGCCGTGATCGACCAGCTGCGCGACCTCGGGCTGCTCGGCGAGCGCCCCACCGAGCGCGAGGTGGTGGAGGCGCTGCACGCGTTCCTGCTGGCGACGCCGTCGAAGCTGGTGGGGGTCGCCCTCACCGACGCCGTCGGCGACCGCCGCACGCAGAACCAGCCGGGCACCTCCGACGAGTACCCCAACTGGCGGGTGCCGCTGACCGACGGCGCCGGCGAGGTGGTGCTCCTGGAGGACCTGCGCACCACGCCCCGGGTGCAGTCGCTGGCGGGCGTCGTGGTCGAGGGCACCCGCAGGGGCGAGGGCCGCTCCTCCTAGCCTGGGGCCCGTGACTGGACGCACGAGCGGTCCCGCGAGCGCCCGGGTGGAGGTCCGGTCGGTCGAGGAGCACGAGCGGCTGGCGTGGCGGAGGTCGGCGAGCCGCACCTTCCTGTACGGCCAGCGCGTCGACGAGGCCTCCCTGGCGTCGCGAGCCCGGGTGTGGGACCGCCAGCGCCTGGTCGGCGCGTACGACGGCGACCGCGTGGTCGGCACCTACCGCTCCTGGGAGGAGCAGGTGCCGGTGCCCGGCGACGGGGCGAGCCTGGAGGCGACGCTCGTCAGCAGCGTCACCGTGGCGCCCACGCACCGGCGCCGCGGTCTGCTCACGCGCATGATCACCACCGACCTGCGCTCCGCCCGGGAGCGGGGCGTCGCGCTGGCGCTGCTCGTCGCCGGGGAGGCCCCGATCTACGGGCGGTTCGGCTTCGGCCCCGCCGGGTCGACGCAGACCCTGGTGGTGCGGACGCCCGCCGAGGTGGAGCACCGGCCGCCGGGCACCGACGCGGTCAGCGTCGAGCTGTGCGAGCACGCCGACCTGCGCGCCGACGCCCCGGCGGTGCACGCCGCGGCCGTCGCGCGGCGCCCCGGTCTGGTCAGCCGCGACGACGCCTGGTGGGACGACGCGCTCGGCATCGACCCCGCCCCCGACGACCCGAAGGCCGCCACCCCGGCGCTGCTGGCCCGCGACGCCTCCGGCCGGGCCGTCGGGTACGCCCGGTACCGCACGCACGGCAGGTGGGCCCACATGCGCCACGACAACGAGATCGAGGTCGACGACCTGTGCGCCTCCACGCCCGCGGCGCACGCCGCGCTGTGGGAGCACCTGCTGTCGGTCGACGTCGTCGACTCGGTGCGCGCGACCGCCCGCCCCCTCGACGACCCGCTGCCCGAGATGCTCCGCGACCGCCGCCGCGCCCTGGCCTCCGAGGGCAGCGACGTCACGTGGGCCCGGCTGCTCGACGTGCCCGCGGCGCTCGCCGCCCGCGGCTGGCTCGGCCCGCCGGGCGCGTGCGTGCTGGAGGTGCACGACGCGCTGGGCCTGGCCGGGGGGCGCTGGCACCTCGACCTGGACGGCTCCGCCCCGGGGCGCCTCGCGGCGACCCCGACGGACGCCGCTCCCGACGTCGTCCTCGACGTGGGTGCCCTGTCGGCGGCGTACCTGGGCGAGACGTCGCTGGTGGCGCTGCACGCCGCGGGCCGCGTGGCGGGGGAGCGCTCCGCGGTGGCGCGGCTGGCGGCCCAGCTGGCCTGGACCCCCGACGCCTGGCCCACCGCCACGATCTTCTGAGCCCTCCCGACCGCACTCTCCGCGGAGAGTGCGGTCGGGACGGGGTCGGGAACCGCACTCTCCGCGGAGAGTGCGGTTCCTTCCGAGGCCGCCGGGTCAGCGCGCCAGGTCGCGCTCCTGGGCGCGCAGGGCGCGGGCGACGCCGTCGCGCTGCTCGCTCACCAGGCGCACCAGGGCCGGCAGGTCCCCCGGGGCCTGAGCCAGCCACGCGTCGGTGCGGTCCAGCAGCTCCTGGGAGGCGAGCAGCGTCGGGTACAGCCCGACCGCCACCTGCTGGGCGATCTCGTTGGTGCGGCTGCGCCACACCGGCTCGACGGCCGCGAAGTAGGGCTCCACGAACGGCCCCAGCAGCGCCTGCGCGTCGGCGCCCCGCACCCGGGAGAAGCCGGCGGTGACCGCGGCCCGCTCGGCGTTGGCCAGGCCCGGGTCCGTCGTCGTGCTGGTCAGCGCGGAGAACGCCGCCTGCTTGGCCGCGGCGTCGGGCACCGCGGCCCGCGCGCCGGCGGCGGCCAGGCGCCCGGAGGCGGTGTCGTCGCGGGCGAGCTCTGCGGCGATCTCCGCCTCACCGGCCCGGCCCCCCACCACGAGCGCGGTGAGCAGCTCCCAGCGCAGGTCGGTGTCGACGGACAGGCCCTCCAGCGGGGCCTCGCCCGAGAGCCACCCGGCCACGGCGTCGAGCTGCCCCGGGGTCTGCGCCCACGCGGCGGCGGCACCGGCCAGCTGCAGCTGGGCGTCGCTCGCCGGCTCGGCGGCCAGCGCGAGCTCCATGAGCCGCTCGGAGACCTGCGCCGCGACGTCGTCGCGGTGGCCCGGGGCGGTGTAGAGCTTCGCCGCCGAGGTGAGCTGGCCCAGCAGGGTGCGCAGCACCGACGACGTCGCGGGCGTGGACTCCACGGCGGCGTTGTCGAGCACCAGGTCGACGAAGTCGCGGGCGGCCGTCTCGGCGTCGCGGGCCATGTCCCAGGCCGCCGACCACACCAGGGTGCGGGGCAGGGCGTCGCTGATCGACGACAGGTGCGCGACCGCGGTCTCCAGCGAGGCGTCGTCGAGGCGGACCTTGGCGTAGGCGAGGTCGTCGTCGTTGAGCAGCAGCAGGTCGGGGCGCTCGACGCCCACGAGCTCGGGCAGCTGGGCGGTGACGTCGGTGCGCTCGCCGTCGACGTCGACCTCCACCCGGTGCACCCGCTCCAGCCGCGCCCGCCCACCCGCCGACCCGTCGGACCCGCCTGAGCCGTCGGTGGGCACGTGCACGTCGTAGAAGCCGACGGCGAGGCGGTGCGGCCGCTGCACGGGGTGCTCCGCCGGCGTGGTCTGGGTGATCACGAGGGAGGTGATGGCGCCCTCGTCGTCGGTGGTGACCTCGGGGCGCAGCGTGGTGACGCCGGCCCGCTCCAGCCAGACCCCCGACCACGCGGTGAGGTCGCGCCCGGAGGTGGCCTCCAGCTCGCGCAGCAGGTCGGCCAGGGTCGCGTTGCCGAAGGAGTGGGCGCGCAGGTAGCGGCGCACGCCCTCGAAGAACTCCTCGCGGCCGACGTAGGTCACCAGCTGCTTCAGCACGCTGGCGCCCTTGGCGTAGGTGATGCCGTCGAAGTTCACCTCGACCGCCTCGAGGTCGACCATGTCGGCCACGATCGGGTGGGTGCTCGGCAGCTGGTCCTGGCGGTAGGCCCAGGCCTTCTCCATCGAGGCGAAGGTGGTCCACGCGTCGGTCCAGCGGGTGGCCTCGGCGGTTGCGAGCGTGGAGGCGTACTCCGCGAAGGACTCGTTCAGCCAGAGGTCGTCCCACCAGCGCATGGTCACGAGGTCGCCGAACCACATGTGGGCGAGCTCGTGGAGGATCGTCACCGCGCGCCGCTCCACCACGGCCTCGGTGGGCTTGGAGCGGAACACGTAGCGCTCGAGGAAGGTCACCGCGCCGGCGTTCTCCATGGCGCCGGCGTTGAACTCCGGCACGAAGAGCTGGTCGTACTTGGGGAACGGGTAGGGGATCCCGAACAGGCCCTCGTAGAAGGCGAACCCGGCCCGGGTGATGTCCATGACCTCGTCGGCGTCGAGGTGCTCCGCCAGGCTCCTTCGGCAGAAGACGCCCAGCGGCACGGTGCGGCCGTCGCTGCTCGTGAGCTCGCCGCGCTCGACGTGGTACGGCCCGGCGACGACCGCCGTGACGTAGCTCGAGAGCACCGGCGTGGGCGCGAAGCGCCAGGTGGCGGAGCCCTCGCCGGCCGGCTCCGGCTCCGGGGTGGGGGAGACGGACACCACGGTCCAGTGGTCGGGCGCGGTGACCGTGAACGTGAAGACGGCCTTGAGGTCGGGCTGCTCGAACACCGCGAACACGCGGCGCGAGTCGGCCACCTCGAACTGCGAGTAGAGGTACACCTCGCCGTCGACCGGGTCGACGAAGCGGTGCAGGCCCTCACCCGTGTTCATGTACGCGCAGTCGGCGACGACCACGACCTCGTTCTCCGCCGCGAGCCCGTGCAGCTGCACGCGCACCCCGTCGGCCACCTCGCGGGCGTCGAGGGCCCGCCCGTTCAGCACCACCTCGTGCACGTGGGGGGCGACCAGGTCGAGGAACGTCGAGGCGCCCTCGCGCGCCGTGAACCGGACGGTGGTGCGCGACCTGAAGGTCGTGGGCGCCCCGCCGCGGTCGGTCAGGTCCAGCTCGACGTCGTAGGAGCTGACGTCGACGAGCGCCGCGCGCTCGGTGGCCTCCGCCCGGGAGAGGTTCATGCCCTGCTGGTGGTCGGCCGGCTGTCCGGCCCCGTCGTCGTGGTGGCTGCTCAGCACCCTCCGATGCTGCCACGCAGGCAGGACGGGCAGACGAGCCGGGCCGGTGGTGTTGTAGGTGGCATGACCGACGCAGCGCAGAGCGCCTCGAAGAGCCCCGTCGACTTCTGGTTCGACCCCATCTGCCCGTGGGCGTGGATGACGTCCCGCTGGATCCTCGAGGCGGCACGGGTCCGCGACATCGACGTGACCTTCAGGGTGATGAGCCTCGCGGTGCTCAACGACGGGCGCGACCTGCCCGAGGAGTACGTCGAGATGATGAAGAGGGCGTGGGGCCCGGTGCGGGTGGTCACCGCCGCGAAGGAGCTGCACGGCCAGGAGGTCGTCGAGCCGCTGTACACGGCCATCGGCACCCGCATCCACCCCGGTGGCGAGAAGGACTTCCACGCCGCGGTGGTCGGCGGCCTCGCCGATGCGGGTCTCCCGGCGGACCTGGTCCGCTTCGCCGACAGCACCGAGTACGACGAGCAGCTCAAGGCCTCGCACCACGAGGCGATCAGCCGCGTCGGCGACGACGTCGGCACCCCCGTCATCGGCGTGGCCGGCAAGGACGGCGAGCAGGGGCCGGCGTTCTTCGGCCCCGTCATCACCCCCGCCCCCAAGGGCGAGGAGGCCGGGAGGCTGTGGGACGGCGTCACCGCGGTGGCCGCCTACGACGGGTTCTACGAGCTGAAGCGCACCCGCACCCAGGGCCCCGTCTTCGACTGACCCCAGCCGCACTCCCGCCACCGTGGTCGTGGCCTCCCGTGCAGGTGCACCGGAGGCCCACGACCACGGCCGGGGTGGGAGGATCGGCGGCGTGCGCGTCCACATCGCCAGCGACCACGCCGCCTTCGAGCTCAAGCAGCACCTGGTGCGGCACCTCGGCGAGAGCGGCCACGAGGTGGTCGACCACGGCCCGGCCGCCTACGACGCCCTCGACGACTACCCGGACTTCTGCATCCCCGCCGCGCTCGGCGTCCGCGCCGACGTGCGCGCCGGCGTCGAGGCGCTCGGCATCGTCCTGGGCGGCTCCGGCAACGGCGAGCAGCTGGCCGCCAACCGCGTGCCCGGCATCCGCGCGGCCCTCGCGTGGAGCCTGCAGACCGCGCAGCTGGCCCGCCAGCACAACGACGCGCACGTCGTCAGCGTGGGCGCCCGCATGCACTCCGAGGAGGACGCGACAGCCATCGTCGACGCGTTCCTGGCCACGCCGTTCAGCGGTGACGAGCGCCACCAGCGGCGCCTCGACCTCATGACCGCGTGGGAGGCGGAGCACCTCACCGAGCGGTGATCGCCGCGGGGAGGCAGGCTCTCTCCTCGTGCCAGAAGGTCACACCCTCCACCGCCTCGCGCGCTCCGTCCACGACGCCTTCGGCGGCCGCCTCGTCGAGGCGGGCAGCCCCCAGGGGCGCTTCGCCGACGGCGCGGCCCTGCTCGACGGCCACCGCGTGGCCCGCTCCGACGCCGTGGGCAAGCACCTGCTCGTCGGCTTCCTGCCGCCGGACGCGCCCGAGCGCCGCGCCCCCGAGCGCTGGCTCCACGTGCACCTGGGGCTGTACGGCAAGGTCGCCTTCGGCACCGGGGAGCCGCCCCCGCCCGTCGGGGCGGTGCGCCTGCGGCTGGTGACCCTCGACGCCTCCGCCGACGCCGAGGGGCAGGACGACGGCGTGCGCTGGGCCGACCTGCGCGGACCGACGGCCTGCGAGGTGCTGCTGCGCCCGGAGGTCGACGCGCTGCGCGCCCGGCTCGGTCCCGACCCCCTGCGCCGCGACGACGGGCCCGAGCGCTTCCTCGTCCGCGCCGGCACCAGCCGCGTGACCATCGGGGCCCTGCTCATGCACCAGGACGTGCTCGCCGGCGCCGGCAACATCTACCGCGCCGAGGCCCTGTTCCGCGCCGGCCTCGACCCGGCGGTGCCCGGACGCGACGTCGACCCCGAGCGCCTGCGCGGCATCTGGGACGACCTCGCCGTGCTCATGCGCGCCGGGGTCCGCTCGGGGCGGATCGTCACCACGCGCCCGGCCGACCGGCGGCGCGGGCTGGTCCAGGCCTCGGGCGACGAGGCCGACGGGAGCCCGGTGCGGCGCGGGCAGTCGGGGGCGCACTACGTCTACCGGCGCCAGGGGCTGCCGTGCCGGCTGTGCGGGACCACCGTGGCGACGTCGGTGGTCGAGGGGCGCAACCTGTTCTGGTGCCCGCAGTGCCAGGCACCCGGGGTGACCACCTCGCCCTTCGCCGCCTGACCACCGGCCGGGGACGGACGCGGGGACGGACGCGGGGACGGACGAGGGGACGGACGCGGGGACGGACGCGGGGACGGACGGGGGGCCGGCCCGGGGTGACGGGAGTGGCCGAACGCCGGATGGCCGCGGGGGCCCCCGGCTAGGGTCGCCGGGTGCGCGTGCGCCTCGAGAGCGCCTCGCGCTGGCTCCACCGGCGCCGGCGGAGGCTGACCCGCCGCCTGGTGACCAGGTTCCGGCCCCGCACCATGCCGCGGCAGGCGCTGCTGCTCCTGTGGCTGACGGCGCTCGCCGTCGTCGTCGCCCTCACCGGTGCGCTCGCCCCTCGGTGGGCGCCCACCAGCGCGATGGTGTTCGTGCTGCTGCTGGGCGGGTTCTTCCTGCGGATGCGCACGATGGTGCTGCTCTACCTCGTGGCCGCGGCGGGCGCCGCGCTGACGGTCGCCGCCGACGGCCCCGAGGGGGCCACCCGCCCCGGTGACCTGCTGCTGCTGGGAGCCACCGCCGTCCTCGTGGCCCTCTTCGTGCGCAGCCGGGAGCGGCTGGGCGTCCAGGGGACCCTCGGCGACGCGATGCTCGTCGACCTGCGCGACAGGCTCCGCAGCCAGGGCGCGGTGCCGCCGCTGCCGGACGACTGGCACGTGGAGACCGAGCTGCGGCCCGCCTTCGGAGACTCCTTCAGCGGCGACTTCGTGGTGGCGACGCGCTCGCGCCGCAGCGGCGGGGCCGACGTGCTGGAGGTGGCCCTCGTGGACGTCTCCGGCAAGGGCCAGCAGGCGGGCACCCGGGCCCTGCTGCTCTCGGGGGCGCTCAGCGGCCTGCTGGGAGCGATGCCCGTGGAGGGCTTCCTGCCCGCCGCCAACGCCTACCTGCTCCGCCAGGACTGGCCCGAGGGCTTCGCGACCGCCGTCCACCTGGCCGTCGACCTCACCACCGGTGACTACCGCGTCAGCCTCGCGGGGCACCCGCCGCCGGGGACCGGGGGAGCGGGCAGCAGCTGGCGGCTGCTCGACGAGGACTCCGGCCCGGCACTGGGCCTCGTGCCCGACGCCGGCTTCCCGGTGCTGCGGGGCACCCTGCTGCCGGGGCAGGGGCTGTACCTGTGCACCGACGGGATGGTCGAGGTGCCGGGGGAGGACCTGTCCGTGGGCACGGACGTGCTGCTGTCGCTGGCCGCGGAGGCCTCGGCGCGCGGCTGGCGGCCGGGGGAGGCGGAGCGGCTCGTCGACGCCGCCGCGGTGGCGGAGTCCGACGACCGCGCGCTCATCCTCGTGTGGCGCCGGGGCTGAGGTCCTCGACGGCGCCGTAGGCGTCAGCGCCCTCGAGCCACCGGGCGAGGGCCAGCTCGGGCGTGACCGGCCGGCCCACCCAGTAGCCCTGCAGCTCGTCGCAGCCCAGCGCGCGCAGGCGCTCGGCGACAGCGGCGTCCTCGACGCCCTCGGCGACGACCTGCAGGCCCAGCCGGTGCCCGAGATCGATGATGCTGGCGGCGATGGCCTCGTCCTCGGGGACGCCCACCAGGTCGGTGACGAACTGCCGGTCGACCTTGAGCTGGTGCACCGCGAGGCCGCGCAGCTGGCCGAGGCTGGTGTACCCGGCGCCGAAGTCGTCGACGGACACGCGCACGCCGCGGTCGGCGAGGGCGCGGACCACCTCGAGGGCCTCACCCACGTCGTTGGACACCGCGGTCTCGGTGATCTCCACGACCAGCTGCTCGGCGGGCCACGCGCTGCGCGCCAGGGCCTCGTCGACGATGCCGAGCAGGCCCGGCTCGAGCACGGAGGCGCTGACGTTGACGGCGATCGAGGTGTCCAGCCCGGCGCGGCGCCACGCGGCGCCCTGGCGCAGCGCGGTCAGCAGCACCCAGCGGGTCAGGGGGCGGACCAGGGTGGTCCGCTCGGCCAGCGGCAGGAACTCCGCGGGGAGCAGCAGGCCGCGCGTGGGGTGCTGCCAGCGCAGCAGCGCCTCGAAGCCGCGCAGCTCCAGCGTCGCGGTGTCGACCACCGGCTGGTAGCGCAGGGTCAGCTGGCCCTCCTCCATCGCCTGCCGCAGCAGCCCGAGGGTGGTGAGGCCGTCGGAGCTGTCGGGGGCGAGGTCGGGGGTGTAGGGCAGGACGCCGGCGCGGGAGCGCTTGGCCTCGTACATCGCGAGGTCGGCGTGCTTGAGCAGGTCGCCGACCGTGCGTCCCGCGGCGGGCGCCACGGCGGCACCGACGCTGCTGGTGATGTCGAGGTCGACGCCGTCGGCGGAGAAGCCGCCGGCGCCGAGCGCGGCCAGCAGTCGCTTGCCGTGCAGCACGGCCTGCGCGGAGGTGACGGGCGCGGTCAGCAGGACGGCGAACTCGTCGCCCCCGAGCCGCGTGACGACCGCCCCGGCCGGAGCGCCCTCGGCGAGGCGCGCGGCGACCTGGGCCAGCAGCGCGTCTCCGGCGGCGTGGCCGAGGGTGTCGTTGACGTCCTTGAAGCCGTCGAGGTCGAGCAGCAGCAGGCCCGGGCCGTGGTGGCCGTCGCCGTCCAGCTCGGAGACCCCGGCCAGCACGCGCTCGCCCACCTCGGCCAGGCGCACCCGGTTGCCCAGGCCCGTCAGCGGGTCGGTGCGCACGGCAGCGCTGTGCCGGCGGTGCTGGCGCCGCAGGAGCACGAGCAGCACCCCGAGGGCGCCGGCGAGCAGCAGCCCGCCCCACACCGGGACGACGCCGGACGCCGTGAGACCCCTGGCGACCTCGAGCACGTCGTCCTCACCTCCTGGGCCCCGCGGTGGCACCCAGGTGTGCTGTCGTCCCGACCGCACCGGTGCTGGAGACCACCGCCGGCGGCTCACCCGGACGGACCCCGCTGCGCGGTCAGGAGGCGCCGGCGGTGGGGCCCGGGTGACCGGGACGGCCGGGATGGCCGGGGCGGTCGGTGGAGCCGGGCAGCAGCGACCGCGTCCGCGCGAGCAGCGCGCTGAGCAGCAGCGCCCCCAGCACGCAGGCGCCGGCGACGGCGACCACCGCCCCCCACCCGCCGCCGGCCCACGCCGCACCGCCCGCCGTGCCGCCCAGCGACGAACCGACGTAGTACGCGAACAGGTACGTCGAGGCCGCCTGCGCGGTGGCCCGCCCGCCCAGGCCGGCTCGGGCGGCCACCCAGCCGCTGGCCACGCCGTGCGCCGCGAAGAAGCCGGCGGTGAGCACCGCCATCCCCACCACCACCGCCCACAGCGGCGCCGCCAGCGTGAGCAGCAGCCCCACCCCCATGGCGGCCACCGCCACGGGGACGACGGCGCGCCGCCCCACCCGGTCCGCCAGGCGCCCCCCGCGAGCGGAGCTCACCGACCCCAGCGCGTACACGGTGAAGACCAGGCCGGCCACCGCCGGGCCGAGGGAGTAGGGCGGCGCCTCGAGGCGGAAGCCGATCGCGTTCCACGCCGCGAGGAAGGCGCCCATCAGCGTCAGCGACACCCCGTACAGCGCCAGCAGCGCCGGGTCGGTGAGCACCCCGGCGGTGCGCCGGACCAGGGGGCGCAGCCCCGCGTCGGCGGGGGTGAAGCGCCGCGACCGGGGCAGCAGCCGCCACACCGCCAGCGCGCACGCCAGCCCCAGGACGGCGACGCCGACCTGCGCGGCCCGCCAGCCGCCGACCTCCGCGAGACCGGACGAGAGCAGGCGCCCGAGCATCCCGCCGAGGGCGTTGCCCCCGATGTACAGGCCGGTCGCGGCTCCCGCGGCCGAGGGGTGGACCTCCTCGCGCAGGTAGGCCACGGCCACCGCCGGCAGCCCCGCCAGCACCAGCCCCTGCACCGCGCGCAGCGCGATGAGCAGGGCCCAGCCCGGGTGCCCCGACGGCGCCAGCGCCACCAGGAGGCCGATCGCGCTCGCGGCCACCAGCGAGGCGTGCACCAGGGCCGTGCGCCCCAGGCGCTCGGAGACCGGACCGGCGACCAGCAGCCCGACGGCGAGCGCCGCCGTCGTGGCCGAGACGGCGAGCGTGGCACCCGCCGGACTGACGGCGTAGTCGCTGGCCAGCTGGGGGAGCAGGGGCTGGGGGGCGTACAGCAGCGCGAAGACGGCGACCCCGGCGAGGAACAGCGCCCACGAGGCGCGGCGCAGGGCCGGGTCGCCCGCGCGGTACCCGTCGGGGGGACCGGCGGCGGCGGAGGCGGTCACGGGGCCACGCTAGGGACCGCTGGACCCGTCGTGCGCGATCACACCTCCCGGCGCAGGATGGACGGGACCCCCGACCCACCGCAGACCCACCGCAGACCCACCGCAGACCACCACCTGGGAGGACCCCCGTGCCCACCACCGTGCACGCCCGCAGCACCTCCGGCCCCGGCGAGCCGTTCGAGGCGACGACCATCGAGCGCCGCGACCTCGGCCCCAAGGACGTCCTGATCGACATCGCCTACGCAGGCATCTGCCACTCCGACATCCACACCGGCCGCGGGGAGTGGGGCGAGACGCTCTTCCCGCTGACCCCCGGCCACGAGATCGCGGGCACGGTCGCCGAGGTCGGCTCCGAGGTCACCAAGCACTCCGTGGGAGACCGCGTGGGCGTCGGCTGCATGGTCGACTCCTGCCGCGAGTGCTCGGAGTGCCAGGCCGGGCGCGAGCAGAACTGCCAGAAGGGCAACGTCGGCACGTACAACGCCGTCGGCAAGGACGGGCGTCCCACCGAGGGCGGCTACAGCGAGAAGATCGTCGTCGACGAGGACTTCGTGCTGCGCATCCCCGAGGGCATCGACCTCGACGTCGCCGCCCCGCTGCTGTGCGCCGGCATCACGCTGTACTCCCCGCTGCGCTTCTGGGGCGCCGGTGAGGGCAAGCAGGTCGCCATCGTCGGCATGGGCGGTCTGGGCCACATGGGCGTGAAGATCGCCCACGCCATGGGCGCCGAGGTCACCGTGCTGTCGCAGTCGCTGAAGAAGCAGGAGGACGGCCTCCGCCTGGGCGCCGACCACTACGTCGCCACCGGTGACGAGGGCGCGCTGGAGTCGCTGAAGAGCACGTTCGACCTGATCGTCACCACGATCTCGGCCGACGTCGACATCAAGCCCTACCTCGCGGCGCTCAAGCCCGAGGGCGTGCTGTGCACGGTCGGCCTGCCGAGCAAGCCGTTCGAGGTGCCGGCCGGGGCCCTGATCATGGGCCGCAAGAGCCTGGCGGGCTCGAACATCGGGTCCATCGCCGAGACCCAGGAGATGCTGGACTTCTGCGCCGAGCACCACATCGGTGCCGAGGTCGAGGTCATCAGCGGTGACCAGATCGACGAGGCCTGGGAGCGCGTCGTGAACTCGGACGTGCGCTACCGCTTCGTCATCGACACCGCGACGCTGGCGCCCTCCGCCTGACCCGCTCCGCACCGGAGCCCCATGATCACCGTGATCATGGGGCTCCGGTGCACCTGCGTCGTGGTCAGGGGCGCAGGAGCTCCTCCTCGAGGCGCAGCACCTCGAGGTCGCGCCCCACGCCGGCCACCGCGGTGACGCGCCCGTCGGCGTCGCGGTAGCGGACCACGGCGTCGCCGTCGGACAGCGAGCCGTCGACCTCCGCGGTGCCGCCGCCCTCGGCGCTGAGGTCCGGCACCTCCCCGGCGAGCCGGTACTGCTTGCTGAACTGCTTGGTCCAGAAGAACGCCGGCTCCGCCAGCTCCTCGCCCCGGCCGCGGCTCAGCAGGTCGAGGGCCGCCGCCGCCCCCTGGCGCTGGGCCTGCGCCCAGTGCTCGACCCGGCGGCGGCGGCCCGTGGTCGCGTCGGGCCAGGCGGCGACGTCACCCGCGGCCCACACCCCGTCGGCGGAGGTGCGCCCGCGCGCGTCGACCACCACGCCTCCGCCCTCGTCCTCCGGCGCCAGGGCCAGGTCGGCGCTCTTGGCCAGGTCGAGGCGCGGGGTGACGCCGACGCCGACCACCAGCAGGTCCGCACAGCCCTCGGCGGGCGCGCGCGACCCGTCCTCCAGCTCGAGCACGCCGTCGTTCCAGCGGGCGGCGCGCCCCGTGACGAACGCGACGCCCTCGGACTCGTGGGCGGCGCGCACGGCGCGGCCCACGTCCTCGCCCATCTGACGGGCCAGCGGGACCTCCGAGGTGGCGACGACGGTGACGTCGACGCCCTTCTCGCGCAGCACCGCGGCGGCCTCGAGGCCGATGAACCCGGAGCCGAGCACGACCGCGGTCCGACCCTCGGGCTGGTCACCGACAGCGGCCAGGAGGGCGTCGGCGTCGGCCAGCGACCGGAGCACGTGCACGTCGTCGCTGGCGAAGCCCGGCAGGTCGGGCCGCACCGGCTCCGAGCCGGGGGCGAGCAGCAGCGACTGGTACGCGAGCAGGGTGACGGCGCCGTCGGGCCCCTCGAGGCTGAGGCGCTGCTGCTCGGCGTCGAGCACCGTCGCGCGCGTGCCGAGCCGCAGCTCGACGCCGTGCGCGGTGTACCAGTCATCCTCCAGCAGCGGCAGCGCGTCCTTCGGCTTGGCGCCCGCGAGGTAGAACTTGCTCAGCTGGGTCCTGTCGATCGGCGCGTGCGGCTCGGCGGAGACGAGCACCAGCTCGCCGTCGAAGCCCTCGCGCCGCAGGCGCTCGACGGCGGCGAAGCCCGCCGCCCCACCGCCCACGACGACGACGCGGCGCAGCGTGCCGTCGGCGCGCGTGGCCGCCGCCTCGGGTCCGGGCGCCGCCTCGTCAGCCGGGCCGGTCACGCGAACCAGCGCGTCGTCGCCCTCGCCGCTGACCTCCACGGCGTAGCGGGTCAGCGGCTCGTAGGCGGGTGCCAGCAGCGCCTCGCCGGAGCGCAGGTCGAAGCAGGCGTGGTGGAACGGGCACCGCACCAGGTTCCCCGTGCGCAGCCCCTTCGCCAGGGGCGCACCCACGTGCGTGCACGTCGCGGACAGCGCCGAGACGCGCGTCTCGCCGGAGTCGTCGGTGTACCTCGTCAGGAGCACCTGCTCGGCGTCCTCGCCCGTGCCGAGGGCGCCCGCGAGCACGCCGTCGAGGGGGAGGTCGCCCAGGCGCACACCGCGGGTGAGGTCGGGGGTCGTGTCGTCAGCCACGGACGGCCCCTACCCGGTGATCGTCACCCCAACCGCAGGGCCACCCGTCAGAGGGGGTCGAGCAGGCGCTTGAGGAAGCGACGGGTGCGCTCCTCGTGCGGGTCGGCGATCACCTGCGCCGCAGGCCCCCGCTCCACGACGACACCGCCGTCGAGGAACAGCACCTGGTCGGCCACCTGCTGGGCGAACCGGATCTCGTGCGTGACCACGACCATCGTCGTCCCGCCCTCGGCGAGGTCGCGCATGACCGCGAGCACCTCGCCGACGAGCTCGGGGTCGAGGGAGGACGTCGGCTCGTCGAAGAGCACCACCTGCGGCTTGATGGAGAGGGCCCGGGCGATGCCGACGCGCTGCTGCTGACCGCCGGACAGCTGCGAGGGCAGGGAGTCCTCCCGACCGCCGAGACCCACCCTCTCGAGCAGCGACACGGCCTGCGCCCTGACCTCCTCGCGCGGGCGCCCCTGCACGACGACCGGTCCCTCCAGGAGGTTCTCCAGGACGGTGCGGTGCGGGAACAGGTGGTGGCTCTGGAAGACCATGCCGCTCTGGGCCCGCAGCGCCGCCTCGGCTCGCTGGGCGGCTCGACGACGCGGCGGCATCGCGGCGAAGTCGACCGAGACGTCACCGATGCGCACGCTCCCGGCCTCGGGGCGCTCGAGCGCGTTCAGGCAGCGCAGCACCGTGGTCTTGCCCGAGCCGGAGGGCCCGATGAGCACGCTCACCCCGCCGGTGGGGACGGCGACGTCGACGCCGCGCAGCACGTGGTTGTCTCCGAACGACTTCCTGAGGCCCCTGGCCTCCAGCAGCGGGGCGCTCACGCGGTCACGTACCTGTTCAGCCTGACCTCGAGCCGGTCCTGCACCGCGGCCAGCAGCGCGCAGACCACCCAGTAGTAGACGGCAGCCAGCGAGTACAGCGTGAGGAACTGGTAGGTGGGCGCAGCGATCTGCTGGGCCACCCGGAACAGCTCCGTCACGGTCACCACCGACACCAGTGACGTGTCCTTCACCAGGGAGATGAGGGTGTTGCTCAGCGGGGGCACGGCCAACCGCGAGGCCTGGGGGAGCACGACACGGCGCAGCGTCGTCCCGTAGCCCATGCCCACGGTCGCCGCGGCCTCCCACTGCCCACGGGGGACCGAGAGGATGGCGCTGCGCACCACCTCGGAGGCGTACCCGCCCACGTTGAGGCTCAGCGCCAGGATGGCGCTCGGCCACGGGTCGATGGTCAGCCCGACCGACGGCAGCGCGAAGAAGACGATGAAGAGCTGCACCAGCAGCGGGGTGCCCCGGATCGCCGAGACGTAGACCCGCGCGACACCGGTGACGGCCCTGAGCGGCGACAACCTCATGAGGGCGACGACGACGGCGATCGCCAGACCGAGGGCGAAGGACGCCGCCGTCAGCGGGATGGTCCCCAGCACCAGCCCCTGCAGGAGGGGCCACGCGGAGGATCGCAGCAGGTCCCAGTCGACCACCGGGTCACCGCGAGCGGGTCGCAGCGAGCGTCGCCGTGCCCGTCACCGCGAGACGTCCTCGCCGAAGTACTCCGTGGAGATCTCCGCGAGCGTCCCGTCGGCCTCGAGCTCGGCCAGCGCCTCGTCGATCCGCGGCGTCAGGTCCGACCCCTTGACGAGGGCGAACGCCTGCTGGCTGGTGTCCGGGGTGCTCCCGGCGATCTTCACGTCGGTGTCACCCGTGGTCTTGAGGTAGTCGAGCGCGGCGAGGTCGTCGTTGACGGTGGCGTCGACGCGGCCCTGCTTGAGCAGCGTCACCGCCTGCGTGAAGCCCTCCACGCCCTCCACCTGCGCGCCGGCGTCCGCGGCGACCTGCGCCCAGTTGCTGGTCAGCGACTGGGCCGTCGTGTTCCCGGCCAGGTCGGCCACGGAGGTGATGGCGGTGTCGTCGGCACGGGTGATGATCGCCCCGGTCGAGACGGTGTACGGCGTGGAGAAGTCGTACAGCGCCTGGCGCTCGGGGTTGACGGTGACCTGGTTGGCGACGACGTCGTAGCGGTCCGCCTCCAGGCCCGCGAAGATCGCGTCGAAGGTGACGTCGGTGAACTCGACCTGCATGCCCATCTGCTCCGCGACGGCGGTGATGACGTCGACGTCGTAGCCGGTGAGCTGACCGCCGTTCGCAGCGTCGTGGTAGGTGAACGGCGAGTAGGTGCCCTCGGAGGCCACGCGGAGCACGCCCCCCGAGGCGGTCGCGGAGCCCGACGCCGCCGGGCTGGCGCTGCTGCCCACGATCCCGTCGGCGGGACCCCCTCCGCTGCAGGCGGACAGAGCAGCGACGGCGGTTGCGGCGAACAGGGTGAGAGCGGAGCGGCGGAGCACGGGTGACCTCCGGGGTCGTGGTGGTGCGAGGGCCCGGGGGTTCCGGGTGGGGGCGGCGCTGCGCTGGCGAGCGCCGCCCCCGACTGCAACGCCGGATCAGGCGCGGATCTGCCGCCGGCTGGAGATGACTCCGGTGTCGAAGCCCGCGAGGTGCAGGCCGCCGTGGAAGCGGGCGTGCTCGATCTTCACGCAGCGGTCCATGACCACCGAGATCCCGGCCTCCTCGGCGCGGCGCGCGACCTCCTCGTGCCACGACCCCAGCTGCAGCCAGAGCGAGGACGGCGAGCTGCCGCCGCCCTTCGACTCGCGCAGGGCGATGACCTCGTCGAGCACGCTCGGCAGGTCGTCGTGGCGGCGGAAGACGTCGACGACGTCGGGCACCACGGGTAGGTCCGCGAGGCTCGGGTAGACCGGGTGGCCCAGGATCTCCGTCGCCCGCGGGTTGATGAAGTAGACGTCGTACGGCGAGCTCGACAGCAGGTACGTCGACACGAAGAAGCTGGCGCGCGCCTGGTTCTCCGAGGCGCCCACGACGGCGATGCTCTTCGCCTCGCGCAGCAGCGCGAGGCGCTCCGGGGCGGTCGGCCCCACCCAGGTGCGGGTGGTGTCCACGGTCAGCGTCACGGGTCAGCCCTCCTTCACGGCGGCGGTCAGGGCCTGGTCGAGGTCCCAGAGGATGTCGTCGAGGTCTTCGAGCCCGACGGAGATGCGGACCAGCTCGGGCTTCACGCCGCCGGCCTCGAGCTGCTCGGCGCTCAGCTGCTGGTGCGTGGTCGAGGCCGGGTGGATGACCAGCGTGCGGGTGTCGCCCACGTTCGCCAGGTGGCTCGCGAGCTGCACGGCCTCGATGAAGCGGCGCCCGGCCTCGCGGTCACCGGCGACGCCGAAGGAGAACACCGACGACGGTCCCAGCGGCAGGTACTTCTTGGCGCGCTCGAAGTGCACGTGCGACGGCAGCCCGGCCCAGTTCACCCAGGCGACGCGGGGGTCGCGGTCGAGCCACTCGGCCACGCCGCGGGCGTTGCGCAGGTGCTCCTCCATGCGGGGCGCGAGGGTCTCCACGCCCTGGAGCAGCTGGAACGCCGACTGCGCGGACAGCGACGGGCCGGTGTCGCGCAGCTGCTCGGAGCGCAGCTTGGTGAGGAAGCCGTACTCCCCGAAGTTCTGCCACCAGCGGATGCCGTTGTAGCTGGGCACCGGCTCGGTCATCTGCGGGAAGCGCCCGCTGCCCCAGTCGAACCTGCCGCTCTCCACGACGACGCCGCCCAGGGTGGTGCCGTGCCCGCCGAGGAACTTCGTGGCGGAGTGGATGACGATGTCGGCACCGTGCTCGATCGGGCGGACCAGGTACGGCGGGGTCAGCGTCGCGTCGACGACGAGCGGCACGTGCTCGGCGTGCGCGACGCGCGCCAGGCCCTCGAGGTCGGCCACCTGGCCCGAGGGGTTGGCGACCACCTCGGTGTAGACGGCCTTGGTGTTCGGGCGGATGGCGGCGGCGTAGTCGGCCGGGTCGGTGCCGGCGACGAACGTCGTCTCGACGCCGAACCGCCGCAGCGTCACGTCGAGCAGCGTCACCGTGCCGCCGTACAGCTGCGAGCTGGCGACGACGTGGTCGCCTGCGCCGGCCAGCGCCGCCAGCGTGATGAACTCCGCGCTCATGCCGGAGGCGGTGGCCACCGCGCCGATGCCGCCCTCGAGCGAGGCGATGCGCTCCTCGAACGCCGCGACCGTGGGGTTGGCCAGGCGGGAGTAGATGTTGCCGTACTTCTGCAGGCTGAAGAGGTTCGCGGCGTCAGCGGTGTCCTCGAAGACGAACGACGTCGACTGGTAGATCGGGACGGCGCGGGCGCCGGTCGCCGAGTCGGGGGTGCCGCCGGCGTGCAGCGACCGGGTGCGGAAGCCCCACGTGCGCTCGCCGCTCGGGCGCTCCGCCAGCGGGTCGGGGGAGACCGCGTCGGGCACGGCCTGCGGGGTGGCGTCCTCGGTGCTGACCCGGCCGGCGGTCTCCGGGTCGACGGCGGCGCCGCCGGGGGTGTCCTGGCTCATGCGTCCATCCTCTCTCTGCGTCTCAGGGGTCAGCGGGCCGCACGGTCTCGGCGCAGCTGGATGCCGTCGCGGACGGCGTCGACGGCGCGCTCGTCGGACAGCGACGTCGTGTCGCCCGGCGGCCTGCCCTCGAGCAGGTCGCCGAGGATGCGGCGCATGATCTTGCCGCTGCGGGTCTTGGGCAGGTCGCGCACGACGACGACGTGCTTGGGCTTGGCCACCGGCCCGATGACGGTGGCCACCTGCTGGCGCAGCGCGGCCTCGAGCGCGGCGTGCCCCTCGCCGTCGTCGAGCACGGAGCGCGTCGACGGGATGACGAACGCGGCCACCGCCTGGCCCGTCAGCTCGTCACCGACCCCCACCACGCCGGCCTCGGCGACGTCGGGGTGCGCCACCAGCGCCGACTCCACCTCGGTGGTCGACAGGCGGTGCCCGGAGACGTTGACGACGTCGTCCAGGCGGCCGAGCAGCCACAGGTACCGGTCGGCGTCGTAGCGGGCGCCGTCACCGGCCGCGTAGTAGCCCTGCACGGCGAACTGCCGCCAGTACGCGTCGCGGTACCGCTCGGGGTTCCCCCACACCGTGCGGGCCATGCCCGGCCACGGCCTGCGGACCACGAGCCAGCCGCCCTGGCCGGGCTGCACCTCGGCGCCGGTGTCGTCGACGACCGCGGCGTCGAGCCCCGGCAGCGGGCGGGTGGCCGAGCCCGGCTTGAGGGTGGTCGCACCGGGCAGCGGAGCCACGACGGTGGCGCCGGTCTCGGACTGCCACCACGTGTCGACGACGGGCGCGGTGCCCCCGCCCACGTTCTCGCGGAACCACATCCACACCTCGGGGTTGATGGGCTCCCCGACGCTGCCGAGCAGCTTCAGCGAGGACAGGTCGTACCGGGCGGGCACGTCGTCGCCCCAGGTCATGCACGCCCTGACGAGGGTCGGCGCGGTGTAGTACGTGGTCGCCCGGTACCTCTCGATGATCTCGAAGTGCCGGCCGGGGGCGGGGAAGTCGGGCACGCCCTCGTACATGACCTGCGTGACGCCGTTGAGCAGGGGCCCGTAGATCGCGAAGGAGTGCGCCGTCACCCAGGCGAGATCGGCGGTGCACCAGTGGACGTCGGTCTCGGGATGGGCGTCGAAGTGCGCCCAGTGCGCGTACCGCGCGTGCGTGAGGTAGCCGCCCGTGGTGTGCAGCAGACCCTTGGGCTTCCCGGTCGAGCCGGACGTGTAGATGATGAAGAGCGGGTGCTCGGCGGGGAACGCGACGGCCTCGTGGACGGGCTCGGCCACCTCCACGGTCTCGTGCCACCACACGTCGCGGCCCTCGGTCCAGGGGAGGGGGTCCCCGGCGTAGGCCTCCTCGCCCGTGCGCCGCACCACGAGCACGTGCTCGACGTGGTCGAGCCCGGCGACGGCCTCGTCGACGGCGGCCTTCACCGGCACCGCCTTGCCGCGGCGGAACTGCCCGTCGGCGGCCACGACCACCTTCGCCGTCGTGTCGGCCACCCGGAACCGCAGCGCCTCCGCGGAGAACCCGCCGAAGACGAGGGAGTGCACCGCGCCGATGCGCGCGCACGCCAGCACGGTGACCAGGGTCTCGGGGATCACCGGCAGGTACAGCACCACGCGGTCGCCCGGCTCCACGCCGAGGGCCGTCAGCGCGTTGGCGGCCCGGCTGACCTCGGCGAGCAGGTCGGCGTACGTGATGGTGCGGGTGTCGCCGCGCTCGCCCTCGAAGTGCGTGGCGACCCGGTCTCCGTGGCCCGCGGCCACGTGCCGGTCCAGGCAGTTCACCGCCGCGTTGAGGGTGCCGCCGTCGAACCAGCGGGCCGACGGCACGGACAGCTCCGCCAGCGGGTCGGTCGGGTCCGCTCCCTCGCCGAGCCGCGGCGGCTCCCACTGCAGCACGGTGTGCCACAGGGTCTCCCACTGCAGGTGCTCGGCCTGCTCGGCCCAGAAGCCCTCCGGGTCGGCCTCGCCGCGCAGCCGCCAGGCCTTGGCCGCGGCGGCGTCGAGGTTGGCGGCGCGCGCGACGGCGTCGGGGGCGGCGAAGGTGCGCTCCTCGGCCAGCAGCGTCGTGAGGGTGGTGCTGGGCCGCCCAGCGGGTCGGTCGGTCGTGTGCTCTGTCTGCTGAGTCATGCCCACCTCTTCAGGGCCCACCGCTCGAACAGGCCCACGACCGCGTCGCTGAGCTTGCCGAGGACGGCGAGCGTGATGATCGCCAGGAAGATCCGGTCGGTGCGACCGTTGTTGACGCTCTCGGTCAGCAGGTAGCCGAGGCCGATGGACGAGGCCAGCAGCTCGGCCGCCACGAGGAACAGCCACGCCTGCGCGAGCGCGAGCCGCAGCCCGGCGATGACCGCCGGCACGGCGGCCGGCAGCTGCACCTGCGTCAGCAGCGCGATGCCGCGCAGCCCGAACGCGCGGCCCGCCTCGACCAGGGACGCGTCGACGTGGCGCAGCGCGGAGGCCGTCGTCGTGAAGACGGGGAAGAACGCGCCGATGGCGACGAGGGTGAGCTTGGGGGGCTCGCCCAGCCCGATCCACAGCAGCAGCAGCGGCACCCACGCCAGCGACGGGACGGCGCGCAGGGCGCCGATCGTGGGGCCGAGCAGCGCGTCGGCCCAGCGCGACAGGCCCACCAGCGACCCGACCACCAGGCCGGCCGCGGCGCCCAGGCCGAAGCCCACGAAGACGCGCTGCGCGGAGATGGCGATGTGCTGCTGCAGGAGGCCCCGCTCCCACAGGTCGCCGGCGGCGCGGACCACGGCGGCGGGGGAGGGCAGCTGCGAGGCCGGGTAGGCCCCGGTGCTGGTGGCCAGCTGCCAGACGCCGAGGAGCGCCAGCGGCACCAGCGCCCCCCACCACGGGGAGAGCCGACGCCGGGAGCCGGCGGCGCCCGCCTGCGCTGGACGGCGGGGACCGAGCCCCGCGCGGACGCCACGCGGTGACGACGGGTCGCCGGAGCCGCCCAGGCCCTGGGCCTGCGCGCTCCGCCCGTTCACGGCGACCCCGGCGAGCTCGCTCACGAGGGGTCCGCCTGCGAGGCGTAGGTGGTGTCGAACAGGCTCGACAGGGCGGTGTCGACGGCCGCCTGGTCGGGCACGTCGCCGTTGGCCACGAACAGCGGGCCGATCTTCTCCAGGACGGCGGTCTGCGTGGCCCCCGGCACGGGAGAGATGTCGAGCTCGGTGCGGCCGAGCGTCGTCGTCGCGACCTCGGGGGCGATGCCGGCCACCTCGGCGAGCAGCGCCGTCGTCGCCTCGACGTTCTGGGGCACCCACGCCCGGGCCCTCTCGTAGGCGTTCACGACGGCCTGGGCCAGGTCGGGGCTCTCGGCGAGGAAGTCCTCGCGGGCGTTCAGGAAGCCGTAGGAGTTGAAGTCGATGTTCTGGTAGATGACCACGTCGCCGCCCTCGGCCTCGGCGGCGGCCATGATCGGGTCGAGCCCCGCCCACGCGTCGACGTTGCCCGCGTCGAGGGCGGAGCGGCCGTCGGCGTGCTGCAGGTTCTCCAGCGTGATGTCGGACGTGCTCAGCCCGGCCTCCTCGAGCGACTGCACGAGGAAGAAGTAGGGGTCGGTGCCGGTGGTGGCGGCGACGCGCTTGCCGCGCAGCCCGGCGACGTCGGTGATCGTCGAGGACGGGCCCACCACCACCCCCGACCAGTTCGGCTGGCTGAAGACGTCGATGGTCTTGATGGGCGAGCCGTTCGAGCGGGCCAGGAGCGCGGCCGCGCCCGCCGTCGACCCGATCTGGATGTTGCCGTTGCGCAGGAACTCGTTGGCCTTGTTGGACCCGGCGCTCTGCACCCACTCCACGGTGACGCCCCGACCGCCGAGCTCGGCCTCCAGCCAGCCCTGGTCGCGGACGACGAGGCTGAGCGGGTTGTAGGTGGCGAAGTCGAGGGTGAGGGTGCGGGCGGCCGCCGAGGTGCTGCTGCCGCTCGCGGCGGGCTCCGCGGGTGCCGCGCCGGAGGCGTCCTCGCCCTGGGCGCACGCGCTCAGCCCGGCGACGCCGAGGGGGGCCAGGGCGAGCAGCCCGAGCAGGGAGCGGCGGGAGGGGGTGCTGGGCAGGGGGGTGCTGGTCATGGGGTCTCCAGAGGTCGGCGCGGGGACGGCGCGGGGCGTCTGCGCGGTGGGGCGGGCGAGGTCGGTGGGGAGGGATGGCGCGGTGCGCCGGGTGCGCCGGGTGCGCCGGGTGCGGCGTCAGGCGCGCGGGACGCCGAGGAGCTCGAGCAGCTCGGCGCGCAGGGACGCCAGGTGCGCGTCGCCGCGGTCGCGCGGGTGGGCCAGGTCGACGGCGGTGGTGCGGAC